>Ga0209017_10000158_pt1 | contig 67784 bp, 51 predicted proteins | sample YNPBryunderm2012_FD_185812 | JGI IMG/M metagenome (GOLD analysis project Ga0209017, IMG submission 185812) | Anoxygenic and chlorotrophic microbial mat microbial communities from Yellowstone National Park, USA - YNP Bryant MS undermat 2012... ... | reverse complement strand
AACAACCACGATATCAGAGCCGTTCCCATGCAGAGTGGAGACGACATTGTGACACTCGTGGCGGTATCGTTTTTATCGTATGTGCTGAATGGAATCATTATTTTTGTCAGTCTGTTGATGATTCTTTTCATCGTGGTGATTCAACGTGGTAAAGGGGGAGGCTTGGCCGGAGCTCTTGGTGGAGCAGGCGGCTCAAGCGCGTTCGGATCAAAGGCCGCCGATGCCTTCGTCAAGTACACCTTAATTTTGGCGAGTATCTGGATCCTTCTGATTATGATTCATGTCAAAATTGCTGCAAACGATGGCCGGCTCGCCCGCGATCAGGCACAGGTGGTACAAAGCCAATAATCTGCATGAGCCGAATTTGCTTGAGCCTGGAGGTCTGCCACGGTGGTGTTGAGCATGACGGGCTATGGCGAAGCGCGACGCCAGCAAGGGGATTGTTCCGTTGCCGTCGAAGCCCGCTCGCTGAACAATCGCTATCTCAAGGTCACCGTCCGAGGCAGTGAACCGTACCCTCTTTTGGAACCGGAGATCGAAAAAATTGTTCGACGGTGGATTCGGCGAGGTACGTTACATCTGCACATCCGCGTGCACCGTCTTTCCTCGCCGTCAGTCGATTCCTCCATCAATACCGCCCTGCTTCGGCAATATCTGATTCAGCTTCGCCAACTTTGTCTGGAACTGGAACAACCCGAGTTAATGTCGTCGCTCGCCAGCGGCTTACTGATGCTTCCCGGACTTGTTGATGCGTCTCATACCGTCGCTGTTCCTGAAGAAGAGTGGCAACTGGTCGAGTCGGCTTTGGAACAAGCGCTGCGGTCGCTGAATGCCACTCGACAGGAAGAAGGCCGGCAAATGGCACAAGAACTTTCTGGTCATCGCAAACAGCTCCAGAATCTGGCGGAGTTAATCGAATCGCAACTCGGTTTAGTCCAGGCGGATTACCGTTGCCGACTCTTGCAACGAATTCGTTCCGCGGTCGCCGAAGCCGGGGTCGATGTTCAGGAAGAACAATTGCTTCGGGAAATTGCGATTTTCGCTGATCGTTCGGATGTTTCCGAAGAACTCGCAAGGTTTTCTGCTCACCTTCAGCAATTTGCAGAAATCATCCACCAAGAAAGCGATGGTGCCGGTCGCCGCTTGGAATTTGTGGTTCAAGAGCTTGGTCGTGAAGTCAACACGCTCGGCTCAAAGGCCGGCGATGTTCGGATTTCACGCATGGTGATCGAGATTAAGGCGACGCTTGAGAAGATTCGTGAACTGGTTCAAAACATTGAATAAAAAATCGGGTCCTTCGTCGATCACCGTGTATCCCAGCGAACCGAGTTTCACTGCGAAAAGGATTTTTGGATGGTGTCTGACCTTGGCTCGTCACAATCGGCGGAGGACAAAAGCATCCCCAGTGGGCAGGGGCGGCCAGGCAGGCGAACGCCATGGGGTCCGCTGGTGATCCTTTCCGGGCCGAGTGGAGTTGGGAAGACGACGCTCGTCGATCGCTTGATTGGCGAATCCCCCCTCCCCTTACGTCGAGCGGTGACCGCCACCACCCGGCCACCCCGACTGGGAGAACGCCCAGAAATCGACTATCATTTTTGGACCGAAGACCAGTTTCAAGCGGCCATCGCCCGGCAGGAGATGCTCGAGTTTGCCAAGGTCCATGGCCGCGATTGGTATGGCACCCCACGTTCGGAAGTCGATCCCTACCGCACGCAGGGTTTCGGAGTGATCCTGGTCATCGACGTGCAGGGGGCGGAACAAGTCCGGCGGCTTTACCCGGGAGATCATCTCTCGATTTTTCTGTTGCCGCCAAGTTTTGACGATCTGCAAAAGCGCCTGAAACAACGTGGAGAATCCGATGAGTCGATTGCACGGCGATTAAGCACCGCCCGGGTCGAGATGACCCGAGCCAATGAATTTGATTACCAGCTAATTAATGATGACATCACCCAGGCAATCGGAACGATTGAGGGGATTATCCACAAGCAATTTCCCCAAGGAGTGAACGATCATGTATGAAGAATTAAAAGAAGAAGAAATCGTCAATAAGGTCGGCGGCCGGTTCAAACTTTCCACGCTGATTCAAAAGCGGATGGTGGCATTGAACACCGGGGCAAAACCGCTCGTGGAGACACGATCAACAGATCACATGGCGATCGTCTTACAAGAAATCTTACAAGACAAAATTTATCTGGATACATCGGGGAATCTCCAGGAGGCAAGGAATGAAACGATCAGCGGCAATTTGCCCTCAGCCTTTATCCATCAACTGAATCTGCATTCTCAAGCTCCCGGCAACGAGGAGCCGGAAGCGACTGGGGGGGATGCTTGATCGATTCCCAAGCAAACACCCCTGCCCTGCCCCGGCAGGGGCGTGTGAACCTTGGCTGATCGCCGATCGTAATAGCCCATGTCCAACACGCGGACCGGTCACCAATTCAGAACAAGCTTGAGCCTTATGTGAGATTCCCACCATGTCCGAGTATCCTCCTCGACTGGATGTGGCTGATGCCGGATTGCAGCCGGGGTATGCCCCGATCTCGTGGACGGCGGTGAGCAGTCTTGCCGTGGCAATTGTTTTTGTTGTGGTCCTGGGGGTCGCCTCGTTGTACGCCGTCTACAGCAGCGAACCGCTGCTTGACGAGCGACTGTTCTTGTTTCCCATCCTGGCTTTGGTGTTGGCGTTTGTCGCACGTCGGCAAATCGAAGCTTCGGAAGGGACACGAACCGGGCTGGTTTACGCCAACGCCGCCTGGTGGATCAGTGTGATTGTCGGCCTCGGCTACGCGGGCTATCTTCTAGCGAATCAGTTCACCATCCGCAGTGATGCCGAAAAACACTTTCAACTCTGGAGTGAAACGGTCAAAAAAATTGATCGCTCGGATCCAAACAATCGCGCCATTTACGAATCGTGTTATTTGACCTTGCCCCCGGCCGTCCGTGCTCAGGTGCCTAGCCCGAGCAATCGCGAAGCCATGGAGCAGGTTTTTGCCAGCGAATTGGAAAAATTTCAGCAACTGGATGTGGTTCGTATTGTGAGCAGAAATCCCGGTGCCGCAGAGTTTGTCGCCCAAGGAATGCGGGACTGGCAAGAGCAACCGCGGAAAATTACTTGCACTCTTGCCTACCGGCTGGTAACACCCGAAGGGGAGTTTGGCCTGCTCGTGCCGATGGAAGCGGCGGTGGATGGCGGCCGCCGAGAATGGCAGGTCGTTCCGGCACCCGGCGGCTTTATTCGCACTCGCAAACTGAGTGAATATGGCTGGCTGCTGCAACGAATCGAAGATTCCGGGCAACAATTTGCTCGAGAATTTCTTGCGTTCATTTCCGCGGGACCGGAACAACGAAAAGTGGCGATCGAAGGCTACATTCACCCCGAAGGTCATCCGGAAGTCGCTCGAAGTTGGATCGAGTATGATTCAGTTCTGGCGCGATTAGCGGTTGCGGGCACATTGGCGGTCATGCTTGCTGACAGTTTGGGATCGGATGCACTTGTCAATCGGCCCGACTTTTTAACCAATCGGAAAGGCCAGGAATTATCCGCCGAGCAACGGGCCCGATTTTTTGCCGCCTTTCAATCCGGGCGGGTTGTTCCCGCCGGCACAGGAATTCGAGAAAATGCTGAGCTTTTGCCGATTCTCAAGTTAGCACCGGATCAGGTGACCCTCGAAATCCCGGCGGAAGTCAGTCTTCCGGGAAGCGCCAGTTTTGCCCACGCACGATTGATTCTGGCAACCCGAGATTCTCAATTAATTCAAAAAATCCAACAATTGCGAGAAAACCCCGGTCCTCTGTCCCCGACTATTCCCCTTGAATTACAGAGACTGAATCCGCGTTGGCGTTTGCTTCGCTTGGAATCCGATCTGAATCCGGTGAAGATCCCGAATTCACCGTTCTCCGAAGGAACTTAATCGGCCGGATAGTTGCGAACCTGTCACGGCAGAATCGATCGCCAACTTGGAGAAAGTTCTTGACAGCCGAGTGAAGAACTTTCTCCAAGTTGCAGTTACTATTGTGATGAAAGTTTATCCCAAGCGGATGATACAATTCCGATGCAAACAACACATTCTGGATTCGCGACGATCGAGGAAGCAATTGCCGAACTGCGTGCCGGCCGAATGATCGTGCTGGTGGATGACGAACATCGTGAGAATGAAGGCGACCTGGTCATGGCAGCCGAAGCCGTGACGCCCGAGGCCGTCAACTTCATGATTCGTCAGGCTTGCGGCCGACTCTGTGTTGCCATGTCGGCCCGCGAAGCAAATCGCCTGGGGCTGGAACTGTTGCCGGGTGTGAATCTGGATCCGAGTGCGACTCCGTTTACGCACAATTTTGATGCTCGGCACGGTATTACCACGGGGATCTCTGCCCATGATCGAGCCCGGACCATCCGAGTATGTGCCGACCCTCGGAGTACGGCCGCCGATCTTGTCCGTGATAAAGGGCACATGGACGGCTTGATCGCCCGCAATGGGGGTGTGCTGGTGCGAGCCGGGCACACGGAAGGAAGCGTCGATTTATGCCGCTTGGCCGGGCTGAATGAGGTCGCGGTGATCTGTGAAATCCTCAATGAAGACGGCACAATGGCGCGTCTTCCGCAGTTACGAGCATATTGTGAACGATTCCACTTAAAGCTGTGTACGATCGCCGACTTGATCGAGTATCGTCGCCGTACGGAACGGTTGATTCAGCGTGAAATCACCTTGAAGTTGCCGACGGAATTTGCCACGTTCGACTTATTTGCTTATACCTCACTGGTGGATCCCCTGCCCCATCTCGCCTTGACCCTCGGCGGCATCGGTCTGGAAACCGCGCCCGGAATCGTCCCGATCCAGGATGAGCCGGTGCTGGTGCGAATGCATAGCGAATGTCTGACCGGCGATGTTTTGCACAGTTTGAAGTGCGATTGTGGCCCGCAGCTCGCCCATGCCATGAAACAACTGGCCGAGGCTGGCCGCGGTGCCATCGTTTACATGCGTCAAGAAGGCCGTGGGATCGGGTTACTGAACAAGCTAAGAGCGTACAAATTGCAACAAGATGAGGGCATTGATACTGTCGAAGCGAATCAACGGCTCGGATTTGCCGCCGACTTGCGGCATTTTGGCATCGGTGCACAAATTCTCCTGGACCTCGGGATTCGCCAAATTCGCTTGTTGACGAACAATCCCCGAAAAGTCATCGGCATCGAGGGCTATGGTCTAAAAATTGTTGAACGAGTCCCGATTCAGATTCCGCCCGGCGAATTCAATCGCGAATATTTGCAAACCAAGCGGGAGAAACTGGGGCATTTACTGGACGAAACAGGTTCTGATTTTCAGTCGTAAGTTTGTCGATGTGCCGACGGCTATTCCCCTGTAGCGGCTTCCCGCGGCGAGGTTCAGGAACCGCGTTCAAACTGAATTCGCTGCGAGCCGATACCGCCTCGGAGATTCGGATTCACGGGGCGTTCGCTTATACGCTCCTCCGCCTGTCGTCGATCGTCCGCTTCTTGTTTTTCTTCTTCGGCCTCGGCCGCCGCCTGAGCTTCGGCTTGGAGAGATTTCAATGACAGTGAAATTCGCCGGGCTTCGCTATCAAGAGACAGCAGTTCCACTTCGACGGATTGACCTTCCTGAAGAATGTCTCGGACTCGACGGACGCGTTGAGTCGACAGTTCGGAAATATGCAACAGTCCTTCGATTCCGGGTGCCAATTCGACAAACGCACCGAAGTCGGTGATCCGCGTCACGGTTCCCCGGAGTCGACTGCCGACCTTATGCGTTTCGGCAAACTCCGCCCAGGGGCTACGCACCGTGGCACGCAAGCTCAGACCGATTTTTCGTGACTCCCGATCGAGACGATTCACCACCACTTCCACCTTCTGACCAATTTGCACCAGTTCTGAAGGATCCGTGACTCGACTCCAACTGAGCTCAGCTACGGGAATTAAACCGTCCGCTCCGCCGAGATCGACGAACACGCCAAATGGCTTGATGGCCCGGACAATTCCCGTTCGAACTTGGCCTTCTTCAATGCTTGTCCAGAATTGCTCCCGTTGCTGTTCCCGTTCCCGTTCGAGGAGCGCCCTTCGACTGAGCAGTAAATTTCGTTCGCTCGGATCGACTTCGGTGACGACACATTTGAGCCGTTGATTGATCAAAGCGGAAAGATGATCAGTTCGGTACAGGTCGATTTGACTGGCGGGCATGAACCCCTTGATCCCGTTGACCTCGACGAGCAACCCCGTGGCATTTTTGTTGACGCCGGTCACACGGGCTTCGACAACCATTCCGCGGGCCACACTGGACCAGTCGGTAACGGCTTGTGCCGCTCCTTCCATCGTCAACAATAACAAGCCGTTCGCGGCATCGTAACGTTCGATTTCGAATTCGACCGGATCGCCAATTTTCGGCGATTTCCCTTCGAACTGCTGAATTGGCAAAACTCCCTGGCTTCGAGCGCCAGGGATATTCACAAACACATCTTTTCCGTGGATGCTGACAATGGTTCCAGTTTTCCGCGAACTGCCGGCAGCCGCTGAAGTTCGCGCGGAAGGGACGGTTTCTGACCGAGCCATGGTGCCGGAAATATCAAACCCGGTCATGGCGGCGGCGAGTTCAGCTTCGATTGACTGATCCAGTTCGCGGCGGTTTGGCCGAGATGCCGCGAAATCCCGTTTGTCGAGTTCTGGCGGTTTGCTGCCATCGACCTTTGGCCGTTCTCCTCGTGGAAACGGCCGCTGACCACGAGGGCCAGGGGCTCCTGGTCGGGGTGGACCGTAGCGCGTAGCACTCGAATTGCCGGCCGTCTGGGGTGGTGGCTCTCGGGAAGGTAATGCGGAGTCCGTCTGAGTCTGCGGCTTTGCCGACTCCTCCGCCGCGATCGTCGGGGTATCATTCGTGGGATGTTCTATTTTGTCTGCCATCGCTGTTGTAACTCCCACGCCTACGATTCTTCTCCTCACAAATAATTCCATTCATTAGGATAGTGATCACGCTTAGGAATGACAATCAACGACAACTCACATCGCCGCTCTAGGGGCAATGGCCGCATTTGCCGACAGAAACAATTGCATGAACCGGTAAAACCGGGTCAGCAGCAGGAAATGTTGGCCTAGTCCGGGATCGCAAGACTGGCCGCTTCGCGGGGATTCGTAGAATTTCTGACATGCCAGATTTGCGGTCGTCGCTTGGATTACTGCTCAAAACTGTGATTGCGGCGATTGTCATCGTCGCTGTCGCCTGGCATTTTCAGCGTCTGCTTCGTCATCCAGATGTCTGGCAGTCGTTACAGCAAGCAGAGTTGTTTTGGCTACTCCCCGCGGGATTCCTGTATTTGATTGCCCACTTCATCTGGGGCACGTTCTGGATTCAATTACTGTGGCATGAGGGGGCCCAGGTGACGTGGTGTCAAGGTTTGCGGGCATATTTTGTCAGCCAATTTGGCAAATATATCCCTGGGAAAGCCTGGGTGCTGCTGTTGCGGGTAGGGTTGCTGCGGTCCCCTGATTTGTCACCGAAAACCGTGGCGGTCACGGCAACATATGAAACGCTGACGAGTATGTCGGCAGGTGCCATCATCGGCGTGGGCTTACTGCCCTGGGTGGGGCCGCAGATCGATGTGCAGTGGAATTCTCCACGGGGGTTGGCTTTTGTTGGCGTCGGCATTTCCCCGTTTGTCCTCGGTGTTTTCACCCGATATTTGAAACACTTACCGAATCCGCCATTGCGATTGCTGTTTCGCGGTCTGGTTCAAAATAGCGTGGGATGGTTGTGTCTCGGTCTTTCGTTATGGCTTGTGCTTCAAAGTTTGTTAGGAGGTTCCGAGAGTTTACGCCGGGATGTTTATCTGGAGGACCTGGCCGCGGTGGCATTGTCGTATGTCGCGGGGTTTGTGGTACTCGTCAGCCCGGGCGGACTGGGAGCCCGAGAATGGGTATTGCAACAAATATTGACGCCACAATTACAGGATTCACTGGGCGCAGCGGGGGCAGGTGTCGCTGTCATGAGCTGCTTGGTGCTCCGTCTCGTTTGGACGCTGTTTGAAGTGATTGTTGCACTAGGCTTGCTCGCCTGGGGGCCACGGCTCGATCGTTCCTGGTTTCACGCCGCCGTGGCGGACGGGTTGCGTCAGAAGCATGATGCCGATCCTGGTGTCCGTAGGGTTTGATCATGGATTACCCCCATGCGGAGCCGAGCCAAGATGACGCAGTTCCCGCGGGGAACTCGCTGATATCCTTGGTGATACCAGTGTACAACGAAGAAGAAAGCCTTTCGCCCTTGCTAAAGGAGATCCGAGCAGTTTTCGCGGAACTTGACCGGCCTTGGGAAGTCATCCTCGTCGATGATGGCAGCAGTGATGGCTCGTGGCGGGTGATTTGTGAACTGTCGCGGTCGCAACCGGAAGTGCGAGGGCTGCGATTCCGCCGCAATTTCGGCAAAGCAGCGGCTTTACAAGCAGGATTTTCTGCGAGCCGGGGTGATTTGATTCTGACCTTGGACGCCGATTTGCAGGATGATCCGCGAGAAATTCCCCGCTTTATTACCGCCCTTGGGGAAGGTTACGACCTGGTTAGCGGATGGAAGAAAATCCGCCACGACCCCTGGCACAAGGTCTTGCCGAGCCGGGTATTTAACTGGCTCGTCAGCAAGGTCACGGGGGTTTACCTTCACGATCATAATTGTGGTTTCAAGGCGTACCGAGTGGAGGTGATCCGCACGATTCGCCTTTATGGGGAATTGCATCGCTTTGTGCCTGTGCTGGCGGCCGCGGAAGGATTTCGCGTCGGGGAATTGATCGTGCGACATCGGCCGCGGACTTTTGGACATTCCAAGTTCGGCATGAGTCGTTTTATCAAGGGATTCTTAGATTTAGTTGCAGTGCGGTTCGTCAGTCATTACGGGCGGCGGCCGATGCATTATTTCGGCACGCTGGGTTTTATTGGGATTGTTCTCGGACTGTTTTTGTTCGGACTGATTTTGCTGTTCCGCCTTTTGAGCGAAGCGTCTTGTCTGGACCTGGGTATTTCAGCGTTGAGCGAATTGGCCTTACTTTTTGCCGGGGGGAGTGCCATCGTCCTCGGAACGCAATCGTTAATGCTGGGGATGCTTTCGGAGTTGGTGGCGTCGCGGTTGGCCCCGGGGGAGCCTCCGTATCGTCTGTGGGAAACCGTACCCGATTCACGACAGTGAGAATGGCTGTGATGTCCCGTTCCAGCGATCGTCATGCGTCCTGGCAAAACCTGTCATCGGTGTTGATTGTCGTTGCTGTGGCGATTGCCACCGCCAAGGTGTGTGGGATCGAGAATTGTTATGAGCCGAGTCGGTATTCCCCACCAAATGCCTCCAGTTACTCGAAACATCCACCGGATCCACCGCGGCCTTGGCCGCCAGTGCGACCGGAACCGACGCCGATGTTCAGTTCGAATGATAAGTCTCGCTGGGCAACCATTCGGGCTCTGGTCGAGGAGGGAACCTACGTTGTGGGTCGGCGAAAGAATTTTGAGTCACACGCAGGTCCGTTCCAGGATGAGGGGATCATCTTTGAGCCTCAATTTCAATCGATCGATAAAGTCATGAATCCAAGGACTGGGGAATTTTATTCGAGCAAGCCGCCGCTTTTCCCCACACTTTTGGCAGGAGAATATTGGTTGCTGCGAACACTGTTTGGCTGGAATTTTACCACAGATCGTTGGTGGATTGTCATAACGATTCTCATGACTGTTAATGTAATTCCCTTTGCGATTTATTTGCATATAATTGCACGGCTGATTGAAGAATATGGCATGACTGATTTCGGTCGGATTTTCACACTCGCATCGGCTGGCTTTGCGACATTTCTGACGACATTTAGCATGACATTGAATAATCATACGCCGGCTGCTTGCTGCATCGCCTTTGCGATCTACCCCCTGCTCCGCAATAATTCAGTACTCCACTCGGCAAGTCTAGCCCTGAGCGGTTTTTTCGCAGGTTTCGCAGCAACGCTCGAATTGCCTGCCTTGGCTTTTGTTGTCGGCCTGGGTGGGCTTTTGCTAATAAGCCGGGCTCGGCTGGCTCTTGTTATGTTTTTCCCCGCAGGGCTGATTCCGTTGCTAGCCTTGCTGTTCACGAATTATTTGGCGATCGGGCAGCTTTGGCCGGCATATTCGGAATTTGGCGGGCCGTGGTACAATTTTCCCGGAAGTCACTGGGCCAAACAAGGAACGCCGTTGGCGAAGGGAATTGATTTTGCACAAGAATCAAAAGATGTTTATGCCTTTCACATGCTTTTCGGCCATCATGGCTGGTTCAGCCTGACGCCGATCTGGTTGTTATCAGCAATCGGCTTGCTGGTCATGACCTGGCGATCCGGGGCGGAGTTCCGGGCAATACTTTCCGGGAAACAGAGGTCGAATACGGTATTCTCACCGACACTATCGGCAGCAATGGTGACGGTTGTATCGATCGTTGTTTTTGCATTTTACATCATCAAGACAAATAATTATGGTGGATTTACCAGTGGACCTCGCTGGCTGTTCTGGTTGACGCCCTTGTGGATTCTTGCTTTACTGCCCGTCGTGGATCGGCTAAGTGCCTGGCGCATTGGCCGAGCATTGGCGTTGCTGTTATTGGCGATCTCGGTTCTTTCCGTTCATTATCCTGCCATCAATCCATGGAGGCCGCCATGGATTTTGCAATTCCTGGAATCGGAAAACTTGCTCCGCTACTGAGAGCCGTGTTTCCGCTAAATTAAAATAGAGTCGTCTGGAACGTTCTACACTCGGCAGGATTTGTTAAGCGATTATGCCACCGCAGCCCACCGGCTTTTTGGTCGCATGCCATGACGATGGCTACGGTCACGTTTACCCACTGATTCCGGGTCAAGCGATCACAATCGGGCGATCTCCAGACAATACGATCACAATCAAAGATGATCTGATTAGCCGCAGACATGCGGAGTTGTTTCATCAGAACGCGAGGTGGGTTTTACGGGATCTAAATAGCTTGAATGGTACCCGGGTCAATAACGAGCGTATCCGGGGTGAAATCGTCTTGGCCGCCGAGGACGAAATTACCACGGGGCGAACGAAGTTTCTGTTTGTTGAAGATCTGGATCAGCTACCGGCTCGTTCGAGTCAGCCGGAGGCTGTCAGCAGTTCTCCCGGGGAGCTTGAGATTACGCGGCGTTTGGCCAGCACCCGCTATCTGCCACCGCCGGCCGCTCCGCCGAGTTGCGAACAGACGATTCCCGCCCCGCCGCCGACGGAACGCTTGCCAGCTCGAAGCGGGATGTCGGAGGCGTTGGCCACGTTATATCGTTTGGCGGTGGAAATGTCGGAAGCAAAAACCGAGGAGGAATTGGCAGAACTGGTGTTGAATGCGTTATTGCAATCGACGCCCGCGGAGGTCGGGGCATTCGTTGCCGTCTCCGAGAGTGGTGAGCAACGTTTGCTTGGCTATATTAATCGAATCATCCCAGGGAAGAGTTATCATCAAGTCTCGGATACAGTCAGCCAAGAAGTGATGAGTAGCCGGCAGGCTGTTCTGGCGGAGGATGTATCAGCAAACGAAGATCTGAGTAGCCGTGACAGTCTCACCGAGCTTCGCGTGGCGAGTCTTATTTGTGCCCCGATTTCAGTGAAGGATACTCTCCTGGGATTGATCCATCTTTACAGTACTTCGACTCGTGTGCGATTGAATTCCGATGATCTCGATTATACCTTGGCCGTCGCGCAGCATCTTGGAACGGTCTGGCAGAAACTCCGCAAACAAACAGAATTGTCAGCGGAAAATCAGGTTCTTCGCAGTCAACTCCGGCTGGAAAGCGAATTGGTGGGCCGCAGTCCGGCATTAAAAATGGTGGAGCAGCAAATCAGCCGGGTGGCGGCGACAAAGGCGACCGTGCTGATTCGAGGTGAAAGCGGAGTCGGGAAAGAACTGGTGGCCCGAGCGATTCACTTCAGCAGCCCACGCCGCGACGGTCCGTTTATCTGCTTGAACTGTGCGGCTTTGACCGAAACGTTGCTCGAAAGCGAGCTATTCGGCCACGAAAAGGGCGCGTTCACCGGAGCCACGGAACGAATGATCGGAAAATTTGAAGCCGCCGATCGGGGCACGATTTTTCTGGATGAAATCGGTGAAATGACCCAGGCCACACAAGCCAAGCTGTTGCGTGTCCTGGAAGGGCAGCCATTCGAGCGTGTTGGCGGCAATGTCCCAATTAAAGTCGATGTCCGGGTGGTGGCGGCGACGAATCGCCCCTTGGAGGAAGCCGTTCGTTTGGGGCGGTTTCGGAAAGATTTGTATTTCCGGCTGCAGGTCGTGCAAATTGATGTACCGCCCTTACGCGAACGGCCGGACGATGTCGCAGAGATTGCCGAGCACTTTCTCAGGCGATTTGCCCGGGAAACAGGGCGAAAAGTCAAGGGATTTTCACCCGCGGCGATTCGTAAATTGCAAGCTCACCGCTGGCCGGGGAACGTCCGCGAATTACGCAATGTCGTCGAACGCGCGGTGGCCTTGGGATCAAATCCGATTATTGATGAGCACGATATCTGGTTATCGCCACTCGATTCCGGCGGCGATTCGTCACTGCCGCCACCAGCGTACAGTCCACAATCGCTGGAAGAGATGGAACGAGAGCACATTCTTAAGACTTTGGAACACACGGATTGGAATAAATCGCAAGCGGCGGCAATCCTCGGTATCGAGCGATCCACGCTTGATCGAAAGATCAAAGCGTTTGGTCTGAGGCGGAGCTGAGGATTAGTGCCCAGTTGTTACCTGGGATACCCGTAACGATTCGAGAAATGTCTGCAAATCTCTTGGCAGTGGCATCTCCCAGTGCAAGTCACTGCCGGTCACCGGGTGGGTGAAGCCGAGTTCGACGGCGTGGAGGGCAAGCCTGGGTGCGTTGCTGCGATCGACCAGGGTCGTCTGATTTGGCAGTCGGCAATACACCTTGTCGCCACACACGGGATGGCCAGCTTCGGATAAATGGATGCGAATTTGATGGGTTCGACCCGTTTCGAGCCGGCAGGCCAGCAGAGTGTACGCTCCAAGGCGTTCGATGACCTCGATATGCGTGGTCGCTGGTTTGCCAATTTTCGGCAGGGTTGTGCTGCCCCGGCGGCCATCGCCGCGGTCGCGAATCAGCCGCGATGTGATCGTTTGACTGGGCAAAAAACCGGGGATGATGACAAGGTAGCGGCGAGTGACCGTATGTTGGCGGAACTGCCGGCCAAGTTCTCGTTCGCCAAGAGGGCTGCGGGCAAATACCAGCAAGCCGCTGGTTTCCTTGTCGAGGCGGTGGACGATCCGCAAGGGGGGCAATTGACTGTGGCGGCGACCGAGTTGTCGGGCAATCGCCCATTGAGTCAGATCTTGCAGAGTCGGATCGAGTGTCCGCCGTCGTTGCGACCAGCCCAGTTCCAGGGGGTGTCGAACGCTGTTGATTCCGGCCGGTTTTTCAACAACCACCAGATGCTCGTCGAGATGCCGAATCACCAGCCCCTCGGGTCGAGCCGTCCGGGGCAGCGGCTTTGCTCGGGGAAGCACGGTGACTTGCTCTCCTTCGCGCAGCCGCCGGGCATCATCGGCAGCAATGGCATCGCCGACCTGGACTCGACGGCTCTGAATCAACGCCCGAACTTGTTTCCAGGTCGGCTGATATTCATGCAATCGGGAACGGAGGATTTTTGCCAGCGTCTGCCCGGCTTCAGCGGCATTGACGAGAAACGGTTCCAGTGACACCTGCTCCACGGCGATTTCCTCAGGAAATACCACAAGCGCTTAACAGATGAAGTCGCGTTCATCGAGGTGAGCGACTCGGATGATATTGACTTGATCAGTTTCGTCGTCGCCTAGCTGTTTTTCGGCCGGGCCGGTAGCCACGGTTCGGCAAGCCACGTTCACCCGGTGGTTCACCCTTCGCGGGATTCGCGACCGTGTGATAATGATCGGCAGAAACCGCGGCATTGGCGCGACGTCGGCGTGCCTTGATGGCCTCCTTGGGTGGCTGTGCCGGGATTAAGCCATTGCAGCCGCCGATGAGATCGGCTCGACCCGCTTGGATTAAAGCTTCCCGAACTTCAAAATAATTTTCCGGCTTGAAGAATTGCATCAGCGCCCGCTGAAGCTTTCGATCACGAAGTTTCCGGGCAACAGGGACGGGTTTTTTCGTAAATGGATCGATTCCCGTGTACCACATACAGGTGGCAATGTCGAACGGAGCCGGAATGAAGTCTTGAACTTGATCAGGGCGGTAGCCCTTTTGCTTCAGATACAGTGCCAGATCGACCATTTCCGCGAGACCGGAACCGGGATGGCTGGCGATGAAATACGGCACGAGTTGCTGTTTCGGCCGACCCGCCGCCTTTGAAGCCTGTTGATACAACTTGGCAAACTGACCGAAATTATCGATCGAAGGTTTTTTCATTTTCTCTAGCACGGTCGGACTGGTATGTTCCGGGGCGACTTTGAGTCGCCCGCCGACGTGATGCGCGGCCAGTTCCTGGACATATTCCGGGGATAGCTGGGCGAGATCCATACGAATGCCAGAAGCGACGAATACTTTGCGAATGCCAGGAACGTCCCGAGCCTTTCGCATCAGTTCAAGCAACGGACCATGATCGGTCCCGAGTAACTTGCAGATCGTCGGATGCACACATGAGAGGCGTTTACACTTGGCTTCGACCTCGGGCCGGGTGCAGCGCATCTGATACATGTTGGCCGTAGCACCGCCGATATCGGAAACGATCCCCTTGAATTCGGGATCGGCCACCAGTTTTTCGAGTTCCCGAACAATTGAGGATTGTGACCGGCTTTGAATAATCCGACCTTGATGTGCCGTGATCGAGCAAAAGGTACAGCCGCCAAAACAGCCACGCATAATCGTGACTGAATCTTTGATCATCTCATACGCAGGGATCGGTTCCGTATACGACGGATGCGGTCGGCGAGTGTAAGGCAAATCGTAAATTGCATCCATCTCGGCTTCCGTGAGCGGGAATGCCGGGGGATTTTGCACTACGGCCTGTTGATCGTGGAACTGAATTAGCGTTGCCGCGTTAAACGGATTTGTATTCAGATGAATCAACCGTGTGGCCTCGGCAAATTGCCAGCGATCGGACGTTACCGCCTCATAACTGGGAAGGACGACCGTTTCTGTCCCGGTGGAAGTTCCGGCACGGTGCGGCTCGGCCGCCAGTTCCCGCGATTCTTTTGCCCCCAGGGCATATGCTACGCCCCGAAGATCCCGTAAGTCGCGGAGGCTTTGCCCGGCCGCGAGCCGTTCCGCAATGGTGACAATCGTCTTCTCTCCCATGCCATAAACCACCAGGTCGGCTTTACTATCCAGGAGGATGGAGCGTTTAACCGTATCCGACCAGTAATCGTAGTGTGCCAGCCGCCGTAGCGATGCTTCCACGCCGCCTGCGATCACCGGCACCCCGGGAAAGGCTTCGCGGCAACGCTGGGTGTAAGCCAGGGTGGCACGATCGGGCCGGAGTCCGATGCGGCCGCCGGGAGAGTAAGCGTCGTCGTTGCGGACTTTCTTGTTTGCCGTGTAATGATTGATCAGGGAATCCATATTGCCCGCCGAGACGGCGAAAAACAGTCGGGGCCGGCCAAACTGCCGCCACGGTGTCACGGAACGCCAGTCGGGTTGACTGAGCATGGCCACCCGGAAGCCCGCCTGTTCCAGGACACGATGCAAGATCGCCATGGCAAAGCTCGGATGATCGATGTAGGCATCACCCGTCACAAAGACGACATCCACCGCGTCCCAGCCACGATCTTGCATCTCCTGAAACGTCATCGGTGCCCACGGAGCCGCGAAACGCTCCGACCAGAGGGGCAGTGATAATCGTTGGCGATTGCGTGACATTCTCGACCTTCTATACCGCCTGAAAGAGCACTAAATGACTACTATTATACCGGAATGTGGGAGTTCCTGTTGTGATTGTTCGCGGATTCCCGAAAGTCTGCGAAAAGAACCGTGGAACGAGCATGTGATCAAAGATGGATTCGCCCCCCGGTGTGACATGAATTGCGTCGCTACGGATGGGCACCGAGTCAGGTTGTGATTGCGAATTCCCGATCTCTCGTGGTATAAGCCAGCGGTTGATGAAAAAACTGGTTCAGGATGGGCACAGGGTCGATTCATGAGCGAATCGGCAGAAACGGAACTGGCACGCGCGCAGCGACGAATTTTACAACTGGAAGCTGCGTTGATGCGTCGGACAGAACTGCTGGAACAAAAATCGGCCGAACTCGCCAACATTAAAGCGTCTCGGGCGTATCAGGCTGTTTCGGCAGCGCAAAAACTGTTCACCCGATTCTTTCCGATCCATTCACGTCGGCGGGCATACGTTCGTGCGGCAGCCAAGTCGGTGGTCGGCCTGCTCCGCTGGTGCCTGCACGCTCGATTGAACCGCAACGGGCCGCCCCCTCAGGAACGCTATCTTTGCGAATCGACCCCGCCGGGCGAGTATCGCCGCTGGATCAACCGCTTTGAACCGAAGTCGGCCGACCTGGCTCGGCAACGTCAGCACCGCTTTGCCTTGAGACCCAAGGTCAGCGTGGTGGTGCCGGTGTTTAACCCAGCGGCGGAATATCTCGAAGCCATGATTCACTCGGTGCTCGCGCAAACTTACGCCAACTGGGAGTTGTGCCTGGCCGATGCCAGTACCGCCGAGACGATTCGGCCGATTCTCGAGCGTTATCAGGCCCGCGATCCCCGGATTCGGGTGACTTATCTCTCGGAAAATCTCGGAATCGCTGGAAATTCCAACGCGGCCCTAGCCCTGGCACACGGCGACTTGATTGCCCTGCTCGATCATGATGATACCCTGGCTCCGTTTGCCCTGTACGAAGTCGTCGCCGCAATCAATGCTCACCCCGACGCCGACTTTCTTTATTCAGATGAAGACAAACTCGATTCCCGGGGAGAGCGAGTTGAGCCGAACTTCAAGCCAGACTGGTCACCAGAAACTTTGCGCAGCCGGAATTATATTTGTCATCTGAGTGTGTTTCGACGGTCGCTTATTGATCAGATCGGTGGCTTCCGACCGGGCTTTGACGGGGCCCAGGATTACGATCTCGTGCTTCGAGCAAGCGAAGTGGCGCGGAAAATCGTCCACATCCCTCAGGTGTTGTATCACTGGCGGATGCATCCTGAGTCGACGGCAGCGAATAAGGGCAGCAAAACTTATGCGTACCAGAACGGCAAAAAAGCCCTGCAAGAGCACTTTCAGCGGCTTGGCATTGACGCCTCGGTTCACGATGGCCCGATCCTAGGCACCTACCAGCCCGTGTATCATCTCCGCCATCAGCCCCGAGTCTCGGTGATTATTCCGAATAAGGATCACCCCGAGTTGCTGGCACGCTGTGTCGATTCCTTAAAACAGTCGAGTTACGCTCATTATGAACTTCTCGTCGTGGAAAATGGCAGCCAGCGTGCCGAGACCTTTGCCTACTACCGGGAGCTCGAAAGCGATCCGCGGGTTCGAATTCTGGCCTGGCATCGGCCATTTAATTATGCCGCGGTCAACAATTTCGCCGCCACTCAGGCCACGGGGGAACTGCTGTTGTTCCTGAATAATGATATCGAGTCGATCAATCCCGACTGGCTCGAAGCGATGGTAAAACTGGCGGTGCAGCCGGGGGTGGGGGCAGTCGGGGCCAAGCTGTATTACGCCGACGACACCATCCAGCACGCGGGCATCGTCATCGGCATGGGGGGAGTGGCCGGGCACTCGCACCTCAATTTCCCCCGCACCGCCGCCGGGCACATGCAACGTCTCGTGTACACGCAAAACGTCGCCGCTGTGACGGGGGCCTGCTTGCTTATGCCCCGCAAGGTTTTCGATGAAGTCGGCGGTTTTGACGAGGGTTTTGTTCTCGCATTCAACGATGTTGATCTTTGTTTGGCCGTCCTTGCCAAAGGGTATCGCGTGGTCTGGACTCCCGACGCCGAACTGTATCACTTCGAGTCAAAAACACGCGGGCCCGAGGACACCGAAGAAAAACAAAAACGCTTCAAACGTGAATACGATCTCTTTCATGCCAAATGGAGCCACTTCTTACACGCGGGCGACCCCTATTACAGTCCGCATTTTCGCTTGGATCGACCCGATTTTGCCCTGAAGGCCGCATAATTCCGCCACAAAAGGCCATGAAACCTTTCCAGGCACCGCAATCTGCCTGGACGTTGTTTTTTGCCTGAAAGGAATAATCGTTCTGAGCCGCCGGGTCATCGGACTCGCTGGCGCGGTCGCAGGGATTTCACGGTTCTCGTCAACGATTTGCCACCAAGGAAAGGCGATAACAATGACAGGAGTCTGCGGAGTCAGACCCGGCCATTCTTGGCCGTCGCGGCACGGATCGCCGCCCGGGTTTGCCTGACCCGGCGGTGGGACATCCGGAAGGAACCGCAGCCGCTGCTCATGGTGACGAGCAGCGGATGGACCACCCCAGTCAGGAGTGCCGAATCATGTTCTCTCGCTTGCATCGCCAGTCCGCGAATACGGTCCGCATCGCCCCCCAACTCGAGAACCTCGAAGATCGCCTGACCCCCGTGGTGATCACCGTTCCGGATATTTACACCGTCGAACGTGGCAAAGTCACGGTGATCCCCGCGGCGGATGGTCTTTTGAAAAACGACTTCAGCACCGAGGATTTTAGTGCAATTCTCTCGGCATCACTTGCACCGATTGTCGGAGTGACAAGTCCGAATACCTTGCGAGCTCTTCCACCGGATACCGTGGTGGTCAACCCCGATGGCAGTCTCATCATCAATCCGCCCGATCTGAATTTCCCGGATATTATCACCGAATTGAAAATACGATACGATGTCGTCAATCTTAACAACCCGGGCGAAATCACTTTGCCGGGATTTGCGACCATTACAGTCACCGAGCCCAGGCAAGAATTTTTCGCCGTCGGCGCTGGCATCGGTGGGGCTCCGCTGGTAAAGGTCTACCGTCCCGGAAGCGGAGAACTCGTTCGTAGCTTTTATGCCTATGAGGAGACGTTCACTGGGGGCGTCCGCGTCGCCACGGGCGACCTCAATCGCGACGGGGTCGACGACATCATCACCGTCCCGGGCCCAGGTGGTTCCGCCCGCGTCAAAGTCTTTGATGGCAGATCAAACGATGTGCTTTTTGATCGAATCTTTCTCGACCCTGACTTCCGCGGCGGAGGTTACGTCGCCGTCGGTGATCAACTGGGGAACGGCGACCTGGAAATCATTCTCGGGGCTGGAGAAGGTGGCGGGCCCGTCGTAACCGTCATCGAGCATGGCCTGGATCCGGTAATTACTCCGGGAGCCAAGGGTATTTTGCAATTCTTCGCCTACGATCCGAATCTTCGCAGCGGCGTCCGCGTCGCCGCCGGGGATGTCGTCGGCCGGGGTTACGACAACATTATCACTGCACCCGGGCAAGGCGGTGGGCCGCATGTCAAAGTGTTCGATGCCGTCGAAATTCAGCGTCGAGCAGTTGCGGCGGGGTTCTTCAAAGGGTTCAACATCGAGCCAACGTTCTCCTTCTTCGCGGCCTCGGCGGACGACCGCAGTGGGGTTTATGTCGCTGCCGGCGACCTCGATGGTGACGGCAAAGTCGAGATTATCACTAGCACCGCGTCCGAGGGACCCTCGATCTTGCGGGTCTTCTCACCGAATGGCGGCCTGCTCCGCTCGCTGAATATCCCGGTTGATCCGGTTCCGCCCTCGGGTCAAGCCCTGTTCGGCACGGGGCTGTTCCAGAACACTTTGCCTCAAAGTGGTATTCTTCTCAATCCCACGCTGCCTCCCGGGTCGCTAGTTTCCGGTGATCCGAACCTGGGAGTCATTTTGCCCGGAGTGGCCCGAGGTGGCGTCACCGTGGCGACGATCGACTGGGATCAGGATGGCATCGATGAGATCGTCGTGGGAGCCGGACCTGGCAACACCCCACGCGTCCGGATTCTCGATGCCGCTGGCGCTGGTGATCCTGTCGAGATCAACCGCTTTATTGCCTATGAATCCACCTTTATCGGCGGCGTCTTCGTCGGCGGTTAAGCTCACCTTGCATGTAATAACGGATCGCCATCATCAGCCCCGAGGTGCCAAACACCTCGGTGGCCTCCCTTTTGCAGGCTTTATCGCTTGGACTTCAGTCAAAATCCACGCAACGGCAAATATACTTGAGAATCTCGCTAGCTTATTGCTTCAGAATTGTTCAGCAGCTTCAATCATCTCAGCCTGTCGAAGTCGATGAGTTGACTTGAGAAATCTGGAACCACTTTCGCCATCTGTTTTCAAGATGTAGGCTATAAAGCAAGTAGACGGCAGTTCGACATCGGTCGAGTTTATTGTCGGATTGTCGGTCGTTCGGCAACGGATGGCCGATCGGTGGGATTTCCTGGCGGAATCGTTTGCGGAGGGAACCGCGCCATGAACGCCACAGCTAGGCTGGGGCATTGGCCCCCACAATTGTACATCTTCCAGGAGCCGCACAACCATGCTCGGCCAATTTTGGCAGAAGGATTCGGCCCCTCTTTCATCGCGCCGGGCCGCCCTGCAACTTGAGGAACTCGACAGCCGCGATGTCCCGGCCGTCGTTGCCGTCAACGACACCTACTCGGTGGTTGCCGGTCGGGTGTTAACGACCTTGCCGAATAACGGAGTGTTGATCAACGATTTTGACGACCGCAATTTCGGCGATGTTCTTACAGCAGTTCAAGTAGGTCCGCCGCGTTATGTCGGGAGCAACCGTCCCTTGCCGGCGAACGCTCTGACAGTGTTCCCGAATGGAGCGTTTCAATTCATCGCCCCGTCGAACGTTCCAGCCGGGGTGACACAAGTTCAGTTCACCTACCAAGCGAACAATTTGACAACGCCGACAGAGCCCCCGGCCCAGGCCATTGTGACCATCACTCTGCAAGAGGCACAGCAAAAATTCTTGGCGGTGGGCTCGGGTGCCGGCATTGCTTCGCAGGTCCAGGTGTATCAGGTGGGGACCGGCCGGCTCGTTTACACCCTGTCGCCGTATGAGCCTACGTTTACGGGTGGTGTCCGGACCGCGGTCGGTGATTTGAACAACGATGGCTTCGATGATATTGCGGTGGCTCCGGGTGTCGGCGGTGGCGGCCGCATCATTGTCTTCGATGGCCGAAGCGGTGCCCCGATTTTTGATAATGGGGATGTCTTCAATGACCCGAACTTCCGCGGCGGCGCGTATGTCGCCATCGGTGATTTCAATGGTGATGGACTCAACGATCTGATCGTGGGTGCGGGTGAAACCGGGGGCCCGCGGGTCACCGTCATCAACGGCACCACGTTCACCGCTGGCGGTGGGGCAATCTTCACCCTCGCCAACTTCTTTGCCTACGAATCGAGCTTCCGCAACGGCGTTCGAGTGGCGGCAGGCGATGTGGCTGGTCTCGGCCGGGATTTCATCATTACCGCACCGGCGGAAGGTGGCGGGCCGGTCATCAAGACCTTCGATGGCAATCAAGTTCTCTCAGATGGCTTTGCCATTCCGGTGCTCTCCTTTTTCGCTGGCGATCCCAATAGCCGCAACGGTGCCTTTGTCGCAGCCGGCGATCTGAGCGGCATCGGCCGCGCCAGCATCATCGTCGGGTCGGGCACAGGGAATGCCGTGGTGTCGGTGTTTGATGGAGTCACCGGCGGCGTCCTTCGACAATATTCCGTGCCCGTCGATGAAGTCCCGTCGGGCGGCGGACTGCCGACCGGTCCGAATTCGTTTGTGACACAATCGCCGCTGCCGGGCAGTTTACTGGCACCGGCTCAGGCACCGAATGCACTGATTCAAGATGGGGCATTTGCTGGGGTCATCTTCCCCCGGGTGGCTCGTGGAGGGGTGACCGTCACCGCGGTCGACTGGGATGGCGACGGGCTCGACGACGTCATCACCGGTGCTGGCCCCGGCAACGCCCCCCGCATTCGCGTTTTCCAAACGACCGACAATCGGCAATTTACCAACTTCTTAGCGTTCCCGAATACATTCCTGGGCGGCGTGTTTGTCGGGGCTTAACCCTTATCACTTGTAACGATGACAGCACTTCCAGGTGCCAGGGTGGAATCTCTCACGCCTGGCACGTTGCTTCCCACTGGCTTACTTCGCCTGTTTTGAAGTTGTTGCGAACACGGTTAAGTCGTGACCCTTTAAGGCGGCTTCGACAAGTTCTGGTAATCGCTGAGGGGTACAACCGAAGCAAGGAATTCCAAGTTGAGCAAGTTTTCGCGCCAAGCCTTCATCGAAGGCTGGTGGACCGGAATCGGAAAGGGCGAGCAAGCAAAAGCTACGAACACCGGCGGCAACCATCTCACCGAGTCGGCGAATGAGTTGCGCCTGATTTCCTCCTTCAACGAGATCACTGATCAGGATCAACAGGGTTTTCCGTGGTTCCCGGATGAATTGTTCGCAGTAGGCTACGGCGTGATTAATGTCGGTGCCGCCCCCAAGTTGCACGCCAAGGAGCATGTCCACCGGGTCGTTACCGCAGGCTTCGGTTAAATCGACGACTTCCGTATCAAAGGCCACGACATGAGTTTCGAGCACAGGCAAACTCGCGAAAATCGAGCCGAAGATTGCCGCGTACACCACCGATTCCGCCATCGAGCCGCTCTGATCGATGGCGACAATCACCGTCCAGGCGTTTGATCGTTGCGAACGACTGTAGAAATAGACCCGTTCTGGAATAATTGTGCCGAGGGTCGGCTGGAAGTTTTTCAAGTTTCGGCGGATCGTCCACTTCCAGTCGATGGCGGCGGCACGGGGGATCGGTGAATGCGCGTTGCGATTCAAGGCTCCGAAAACTGCCTGGCGGAGCTGCTGTTCCAACTTCTTTTTGACTTCCTCGACCACCGCGGCGACTAGCATTCGGGCGGTATCCTTCGTGCGTTCGGGAATTTGTCCTTTTAAGGCGATTAATGTTGCCACGAGTTGTACGTTTGGCTGGACCGTTTTTAAGGTTTCTGGTTCAAAGAGCAGTTTCTTAAAGCCTTTGCGTTCGATAGCGTCACTCTGAATGACCGTAACGATTTCTTCGGGAAAGTAGCGGCGGATGTCGCCGAGCCACTTTGCCAGCCGTGGTGCCGAACCACCGAGGCCGGCACTGCGTGGCTGGGGAGTTGCCGAGGACGAAGGCATGCCATCGTAAATGACGCCGAGCGCTTGATCGATGCCGGCGTCTCCCGCGGACAGTGCGGCTCTCCCATACTGCTCGAGTGCTGCCTGGGCTTCCTCACCGAGAATGAGCCGCCAGCGTCGCAACTGTTCCGCATCGACCCTGGACATCCGGAAGCTCCGAGCATAGGATTTCGAGACGACCGACCCTCACGAGTTAAATCGTTTTTTGATGATAGCGAACATTTCTCCCACAACGCAGGCTGATTCCAGATTCTCGGTGTCTGGAAAAGATACGCTGTTGCCACTAAAGGGACTGATGTGCAAAATTCATCTTTATTATGAGCCGAGAAAGCGATTTATCACGAGTTCTGGAATGCGGCATCGTGGCCGTGGTCCGTGCGTCGGAATCGACGGGCCTTGTGGAAGTGGTCGAGGCTCTGGTTGATGGCGGGATTGACGTCGCGGAAGTGACCTTGACCGTACCGGGTGCCCTTCAAGTGATTCGGGAAGCAAAGCGGCGACTCGGCTCCCGGGTGTTGCTCGGAGCGGGGTCGGTGCTCGATCCCGAAACGGCGCGGGCGGCGTTGCTTGAAGGAGCGGAATTTATTGTCTCTCCGAGTTTGAATGTGGATGTTGTACGGCTGTGCCGTCGGTATGATCGGCTCGTCATGCCTGGTGCATTGACGCCGACCGAAATTGTCACCGGCTGGGAAGCTGGGGCGGATATCGTCAAAGTCTTTCCCGCGGATATCGTCGGTCCAGCGTTTTTCAAAGCGCTGCGTGGTCCGTTACCGCACATCAAATTGATGCCGACAGGCGGCGTTGATCTGACGACCGCAGAAAAATTTTTGCAGGCGGGCGCGGTTTGCCTCGGTGTCGGCAGTCAACTGATTGATCCGAAGCTGGTGGCTGCGGGTCATTTTTCAGAAATCACCACGCGGGCACGACAATATGTGGACGTGGTTTCTCGCTTCCGTGCCTGACCTCGTATGAGAATCCGCCGATGCCCGACCTGATCGCTTTCGGGGAAGTCATGCTCCGGCTGGCACCGCCACATTTTCAGCGGCTAGAACAGACGCGGTCGCTGGATGTGGAAATCGGCGGGGCGGAGTTCAACACGGCCGTCGGTATTGTCCGGCTTGGCCGAACGGCGAGCTGGGTTAGTCGGCTGCCCGACAATCCGCTCGGTCGCCTGATTGCGAATCGAGTCCGAGAAGCAGGTGTGTCTACCGATCGGGTCCAGTGGAGCGAGTCTGACCGTTGTGGCTTGTATTTTCTTGAATTTGGTGCCGCGCCTCGTGCGAGCAATATCGTTTATGACCGGAAGGACTCGGCAATGGCTCGCGTCGAGCCCGGGCAGTTTGACTGGCCAGCAATTTTTGCCGGTGCTCGCTGGTTTCACGTGACTGGCATTACCCCTGCCCTGAGCGCGACCGCAGCCGCAGTCACGGCCGAGGCTTTGGCTGCCGCACGTTCTGCCCGGCTGGGAATGAGCATCGACTTGAATTATCGCAGCAAACTGTGGCGTCCGGAGGATGCCTCGCAGATGATGGCCGGTTTGATTCCTGAAATCGATTTGCTGATCGCCAGCGAAGGGGATTGCCGCGACCTATTTCAGATGGAAGGACGCGATTTTGCCGATCTCGGAGCGAAGCTGACCGATCGATTCGGGATCAAGGCCGTCGCCGCTGTTCGCCGGGAAACACCGCTTGTCTGGCGGAATCGCTTCGCGGCTGTCGGTTATTCGGCCGGGCGACTTTACGAGTCCGCATGGTACGAGGTCGAAATCGTGGATCGACTCGGAGCCGGTGACGCGCTAGCGGCCGGGATAATCCACGGTTTGCTGGACGGTGATTTCGCGAAAGGAATTCACTACGGGGCAGCCATCGGTGCGTTGAAACACAGCATTCCCGGCGATCTGCCCTGGGTCACGGCCGACGAGATCGAGGCAGTTCTGGCAGGGGGTGGTTTGCGAATTCGCCGTTAATCGGAGCGATCCCGGAGTAACAGCATGCAGGCCACACCACGATTCTGGTTAAGCCGGGAGGAAGTGCGATCGCTGGATCGGCTGGCGATCGAGGAATTTGGCGTTCCTGGAATCGTCCTGATGGAAAACGCTGGCCGAGGATGTGCGGAACTGCTGATGCAAATCAATCCGCAACGCCTGCCGGTGACAATTTTGACCGGACCCGGGAATAACGGTGGCGACGGTTATGTCATGGCCCGGCACCTGGATTATGCCGGCTGGCCAGTCACGGTCTGGCCGATTTCTCCCAGTGAAAACCTCCCGGCGGATGCGGCAATCAATCGGCAAATCGCTCAACACTGTGGCTGGATCAGCACGCCGACCGATTCCTTCCCACGACCTGGCTGGGTTGTTGATGCCCTTTTCGGCACCGGATTGACCCGGCCGCTGTCCGATGAAGCGGCGGATTGGGTCGAACGGATGAATCGATCCGGCTGCCCGATTCTCGCCATCGATTTGCCCTCCGGGCTCGACGCGGATACAGGTGAACCACTGGGGGTTGCAGTCCAAGCAACGCATACAGCCAGCTTTGTCGCCTGGAAAAAAGGCTTCTTGAACCCCCACGCGGCCACCTGGACCGGCACAGTTCATGTGATCAACATTGGTGCCCCACGGCAACTTATCGAGCGATTTCAACAGCTTCGCCAGCCAGACGAATAAACGCATTTTTTTCATCAGGTCACGTTTTCCAAGCGGGCAATGGAGACTACCGTGGAAGCGTTGACATTCCTGAAAACCGCGAAAAAGTTGGTGAAACATCCGATGTTCGCCATGTTCGGCGAGGAGGATTTTTTGAAGCGGCAAGTCCGCGACCTCCTGCTGACGAGCATTCTTAACGGTGTCGATCCAGCCTTTGCCGTCGCAACTCACAGCGGGGACAACGTTGATTTTTCCACAGTGAGGAATGATCTTGAAACGATCCCGCTTGTCGGCCCAGCGCGAATTGTGTTGATTGAGGAGGCGGATTCGTTCGTGAGCAATTACCGAGAGCCGCTGGAGCGATACTTGCAACACCCGAGTCGACAGGGAGTGTTGCTACTGGATTTGAAAAGTTTTCCAGAGACCACGCGGCTGGCGAAAGCCTTGCCGGACACTGCAAAAATCGCCTGCAAAGCCCCAGCGCCATACAAACTCGCTGACTGGTGCCGCGACTGGTGTCAGCATCATTATCGCAAACAGTTGACAGCCGACGCCGCGGGTATGCTTGTGGAATTGATCGGCACCTCGATGGGGCAACTCGATCAGGAATTGAGTAAACTGAGTTTGGCCGTAGCCGATCGCGACACAATCGAGATTACGGATGTCGATGCTTTTGTCGTCCGAAGCCGGGGGGCGAATGTCTTTCACATTCTCGACGCCATTGGCGAGGGCGATCCAGGGAAAGCTCTGGCAATTCTGGCCACTCTTTTTGCCGATGGCGAAGATCCTTACGCCATACTTGGGGCAGTAACCGCGCAACTGCGTCGATTGGCGGCAGTCAATCGCCTCGTGGCACTCGGGCAACCCCTCGAGACCGCGATGGACGCCGCAGGTATTCCGAAATGGCCACATGCTCGGAAAAGCGCCGAGATGCAACTCCGTCATCTCGGCCGCCGACGCCTCGATGTGCTTACATCCTGGATGATCGATGTTCAGATGGGGATTCGCGGCAATATTCCCCTGCCCCCGCGGTTGCAAATCGAGCGGTTGATTGTCAAACTTGGGAAATTCCGCTCTCCGTAATTCACACGCCGTCACTCGCGGATGCCTGATTCAGGTGTTGCAACCAGGTGGTTACCACGGCATCACTCGGCATCCGCCAGTCTCCTCGTGGCGACAAGCTCACCGTGCCGACTTTCGGGCCATCTGGCAAGCACGAACGCTTGTATTGACTGGCAAAAAAACGCTCGAAAAAGATCTTCAACCAGCGAAGCAATTCTTCCCGGGGGTAGTGTTGGTGAAATTCCGCTTGCTCCGCGAGAAACAAAATTTTGTCCGGGGAACTTCCCCAGCGCAGGTAATGATACAAGAAAAAGTCGTGCAATTCATACGGGCCGATTGTCGCTTCCGTGGATTGCGGGGTTGCTTCGGGGCTGCTTGGCAGCAATTCCGGGGAAATGACCGTGGCGACAATATCCCGCAGTGTCTGCTGCACGCTTCCGGTAAATTCCGTGTCCGCCAGCCAATTTACGAGAAACTTGACCAGCGTTTTCGGGATACTCACATTCGGATTGTACATGCTCATGTGATCGGCATTATAAGTGCACCAGCCGAGCGCGAGTTCGGACAAATCGCCGGTGCCGATGACAAAAGCGGTGTTCATCAACAGATTTGTGCGGATCCGAGCCTGAACGTTCTCAAATACCAGATCATGACGCTGCTCGGCGGTCAACCGGGATAATCGCTCTTGAAACGTCGGCAAATCGAGATTGTCCAGGCTGATGCCAAACGGTTTGTGGCGCAAGGCGTGAAGTTCCTCGAAGGCCAGTGGGCGAATATCGATTTCTCGGGCACTGACCCCCAGAGCGGACATCAAACTATCAGCATTCCGCTTGGTTCGCGGGGTGGTGCCGAACCCCGGCATTGTCAAAGCATGAATTTTCGACCGCGGCTCGTTTAATGTATCAAATGCGCGACAGGTCACTAGCAGCGCTAACGTTGAATCCAGGCCGCCCGAAACGCCGATGCAGACCGGCGGGCACTGCAAATGCTCCAGCCGTTGGACGAGCCCTGTGACCTGCGTGAGAAAGATCTCTTCACAGCGGTTCCGCAAGCTCATGGTGTCGGAGGGGACAAACGGGTGAGCCGGCAGCGGTCGCATCAGCCTCGGCGATCGCATCGCTGCCGTGGCGGTCAGTGGCATCGCGATCCGACGAATCTCCCGACGATTTCCCGCTTGGAATGCTGCGGCGGCAAAACTGGTCGTTTTCAATCGATCATGCTGAAGGTGTTGAAGATCAAGATCAGCCACGGTGAGTTGCGGTTGCCGATCAAACCGACGGGATTCGGCGAGAATGGTGCCATTTTCAGCAATGAGTGAGTGCCCGCCGAAAACAAGATCGGTGGACGATTCCCCCGGGCCGCTGCTGCAATAAATATAACCGGCCAAGCACCGTGCGGATTGGCCCGCGATGAGCTGACGGCGATAGTCTGTTTTCCCAATGGTTTCGTTGCTCGCGGAAAGATTGCCGATGACCGTGGCTCCCGCGAGAGCCAAATAAGAACTTGGCGGGATCGGGACCCATAAATCTTCGCAAATTTCGATCGCCAGGACAAATTCGGGAAAATTCTCGCAAACAAAAAGCAAATCCGTCCCGAATGGGACCGTGCGACCTCCCAGCACAATCTGCTTCGTAACAATCACGGATGCGGGGGCGAAGTAGCGAGCATCATAAAATTCGTTGTAATTCGGCAAAAACGTTTTCGGAACTACCCCCTGCACTTCGCCCTGAGCCACAACCACAGCGCAATTAAATAGCCGACCGTCACATTCCAGTGGAAGCCCGAGGACCACAATGCCTTGATACCAATGCTTGACATCGTCGAGGAATTGTTCAAACATTCGCCGGGCTGACCGGAGCAGAATTTCCTGGTGAAAAAGATCGCCGCAGGTGTAACCCGTCACCCCGAGTTCAGGAAATACCACAAGATCGACTGACTGTTGCTGAGCAAGTTGAAGAAGCGATTGGCTGGCGTTCAAATTGAATGCAGGATCGGCTAACCGTAACTTGGGACAGGCAGCCGCGACACGGAGAAAGCCATGACGACGCACAGGCATATTCCTTGAGAAATTCCTTAAGTGAGCCGCGGTGGATTCGGAGTCGTTACTGCACTTTCACTGGAGGGGGATGGCGCGGACGTGAGAATCGCCTCATGGCGGAAACGCTGCAAAAGCGTGGCAAAATCTTCGGGAAGCGGCGAGTCCCAAACCATCCATTCTTGGCTTTCCGGATGGCGGAAACCGAGCCGCGCCGCATGCAGCATCGGCCGCTTGGCCCCGCTGGCATCGGCGACAGGCTTGCCATGCACCTTGCGATCATAAATCCGTTCGCCACAGAGCGGTGCCCCGGTTTCTCCCAAATGAATCCGAACCTGGTGAGTCCGGCCCGTTTCCAGCCGGCATTCCACCAGTGAATAACCGGGGAATCGCTCGACAACTTTCACATGGGTGACGGCTCGTTTGCCTTCAAGGCGTTGTTCACCGCTGATGCTACCGCGCCGGCCGTCCCCCCGATCACGAATCAGCATGGACTCGATTCTGCCCTCGGGGGGTGTTCCCCGTGTCAAGGCGAGGTAGCGTCGCTCCGCGGCATGTCGGCGAAATTGTCGCAAAAGATGCTCGGCCGCTTCTCGCTTCCGGGCAAAAACCACCAGACCGCTGGTATCCCGATCGATCCGGTGGACGGGAATCACCCGAGTTTGCGGCAGCCCCAGCAACCGCGGCAGATAATCGGCCAGTGTTTTTGGCAAATACGTTCGAGCTTTCGGGCCAAACTCCGCGGCTTCCTCGGCATGGCGAAGCGTGGTCAGACCTGCCGGTTTGTCCACGACAACAAGGGCATCGTCGGCGTAAACAATTGCCGAGGACGCGATCGGAAGAGGCTGCTCCCGCGGAACCGACGGCTTGGCATCCAGCTTCTTTCCCGGATGATTGTTTTTCCCCGACGATTTTCCCTGAGATGCCGAAAACGTTGCCCTCAAGCCACGGGGTAATTCCACGACACCTTCCCGAATCCAGACACGGTTTCCTTTTTTCACCCGCAAACTTACATCCTTACAGGCAAAGCCCGCCACACGAACATGCCCGCGTTCCACCAAACGCTTGGCCTGAGTCCAGCTCAGTTGGAACCGCCCCCGCAACACCGCTGCGATCGTTTTCCCCGCTTCACCGGGTTCCGCAAGAAACTCAATCGGAGGCATAAATAGACCTCGTCGAACCGCGATCGATCATTTCAAGATCATGATAACAGTTTCTCGGCCTTCACCCAGGACTTTTGCCAGCGGCCACGGGGGCGTCCCGGGGTTGTTCATCCGACTCTGGCTCTTTTGACCGGAACGCATCTTGCTTAGCGCGCTTCTTTTCCATCAAATTGAAGTAACCCTAGCCCTTCCAGCCGTGGCGCCGTGCCGGCGGGGTGACTCCAGGCTTGAATCCCCACCTCGGGAATAATGCGCACGACATTCGCTGCCCAGATGTGACCATGCCGCGGTGGGGTACTCGTCAATTCACTCCAAGGAATTGCAATTTCCGCCGTCCAGCCACTCGGATCGGGCTCGAGGGCAACAAACCACCTCGGATTCCAGGTCCGATCGCCCCAGCAATCCTCAGCGACGCAACCGCGATGATCGATCTGAAAGCGGTAGGCAGTTTGATAATCTCGATCGAGATCGAGCAAGATTTCAACTCGATCATGCCCACGCAAGTCAGCATCATAGCCTCGCTTCTCCACCCGTGGCACCTGCTTCCCCGGGGGATGGCCGCAGCGAACTCCCACATACAAGAACCGATCATCGTAAGCAAATCGTGCTGTTGTGGCATAATCGTTCTCACCGGGGCCGGTCAGCATTAAGGGGTCAAATCGCTGCCAGGCCGGCTCCGTCAGCCGAGCATCCAGGAACGGCCGCGTTGCTGTCACTGCGGCAAATCCAAGCGGCTTCGGCCGACGTGACGGGGATGAGTGATTTCCGATCCACAGTTCCGCCGCCAAACAATCGTGCCAGGCATCCTGGCCGGGCTCAACCTCGACACTTTCCCTCCAAGTTCGAAGCAATGCTTCAGTTACTTTTGTGGCATCGCCGTGAAGCCCGAGTTGTCGTCGGGCGGCAAGCAGGCACAGATTCGTCGCTGGATCACGAAGATAATCTGGTCCGAACGCTGCAAGTTTTGCTTGCAGTTCCAGACATGCTTGACTCCAGGCACGCGAAGCTTCCGCCCCGTTGAACTGGAAAATGGCCTGGGCAGTGATCGCCGGTTCCAATCGATTGGAAGAGGATTCTTGCACGGATACCGCGGGAATAAACGCCGTCTTTTGATAAATCGCTTGCTGACCGAGTTCGAGCCGGCGCCGGACTTCAGAACTCGAATAATACCGTGCCAGCCATCGCAACGCCTGGCCTGTTTCCGGGTGAGCCGGATAACGGTCCGCCGCCAGCGCGAGGAGTTCCCGTGCGGCAGTCCAGCGACCCCTAGTGAAAAGTTGCTGCCCCAGATCGACTGCCGCCCGAGCCGCCATGTCGTCGGGCATCGTTTCGAATTGTGCCACAGCTTGAGACAGAATTCGTTCGGAATCGGTGCCGTTCCCCATCAGAGACAGTAGTGCCTCGAGACTTTGCCGACGGCGGGCAGCCTGAGCACGCTCAGCAAGCAATTCTTCGAGCCCGCTGACGGTTGCCCGTTTCGCTCGCCGAGCCGTGCCGCCCTCTGCCAAGCTAATTCCGTCCATCAGATCGACGTCGGAACTGGATGTCTGTGCCGGCAGCCGATGCGAGATCAATCGAAATGCCTGGTCTGGCGGATTGACTGCCCCCCCGGACAATGACACTGCGGCGGCGACAGCGTCTCGAACGCTATCGCCAAATTCAGGGACAAATTCGCTGAGATCGTATTTCACCCGGATGTCTGGACTCGTGGGGGTTTGAGCATAAAGCTTTTTCACCGCGTGAGCTTCCAGGCCGAGTATCGTCAGTTGTTCGGGGAACGCCCGGGGATCAGCCGCTTGTTTGAAGGCTTCCTGGGCTGCCAGCAAAACTAGACGTCTTGCAGGATGATCTGAAAAAGGAAACGATTCCGAGATCATGACTTCCGGTCGCCAGGTTCGGATCGCCAACACCAGCGAGGCGATTAACCGGGTTTGTGCATCTGCGAAACCGTCGGCGTTCCAGAACGTTTGCAGCAGATCCGGAGTCATATCCGCCACCTGTTCCGGCAAAGGAAAACCCCACGCTAGCTCCGCCGCCGCACCGCCGCAAGCTCGAATCGCCGCTGCAAACCGCTGTTCCTGAATTTCTCGACACGGCACGCTGGTATCCCGCGGCGGGCTATTCACGGCCAACGCCACTGTCAAATACCGTTGCTGACTGCCAAGTCGGGCGATCACCCCGAGCGGGGTAGTACTTGGCTGTGCCGTCGCCGTCAGCAGGGCTGCACGCTGACCGCCGCATTTCAACAGCTTCCAGCTTCGTCCGCCATCCGTGGTGCCCAGAATCGTGCCCAGCTCGCCGACGGCCCAGCCCGTGTGGGCGTTAAGCATCTGCAAACTGTTCAAGGGGATCGGGTGACCGGTCGGAAACATTTGCCATGACTTGCCGAAATCGGGGCTGTGCAGGACAAAACTCCCCGGCCGTCCCGCCACCCAGATTTGCTCACCGACCACAGAAACCGCACGAAAATCCATGCAAGCGAGAACGGACGCGGGCAACGGCAAGCTTGCAACGTCCCAGCTTCGCTCGGGATTATCACTCAGCAGAATTTGTCCACCGTCAGCGACGGCCACGGTGCGGTTTGCACTCACGGCCACACCGCGGATGCTGCGGCCAGCCATCGGAGCCGATGCCGCCCAGATCAACTTGCCTTGCCGCAGCAGCATCAGCCGCGACCCCCCGCCTGCCACTACGCCCTGATCCAGGCGAGTCAAATCGGCGGCGAGCCAAGTCGAGGCTTTCGGACCAGCGATTGCCTTCCAGGTTTTACCGCCATCCGTGGTTTGCAAAATCCCAGAAGGAACCGTCGTGGTACTGTCACCAGCAACGATCCCTCGATGTTCATCGAAGAATTTCACATAATTTAAGCCGGGCAAACTGACTCCACTCACGTCACGCCAGGTGACTCCGCCATCGCTGGTGCTGAAGAGCACACCCCGGCTATGAAGGCCCGTAGACTCATCGACTCGCCCGGCAATCCACCCCGTATACGGGGTCAGAAAGCAAATCGAACGGAACGAGGCCTTTTGCCCGACTTTGAATCGTTCCCAGGTCTGGCCGGCATCGATTGATTGCCAAACACTTCCATCATCCCCCACAGCCCAGCCGACCCGGGCATCCACAAACTGGACCGCCCGCAACGGGGAATCTTCGAATTCCGGCGGCACTCCCGCGATCAAGGGCAAGGTCGCGGCAAAAACGAGGAAAACACTTGCTGATCCGGAAAACATCGGTCGGATCATCATGGTACCTCCGTGACCATGGAAACCGGGAACGCTACAGTTCCTGATTTGACCGAGTTTTCGACGAAACAGCTACCCCAAGTGGCAATCGGAACGTCTCCGAACGATCGGTCGAGTCTCTCTTCAGTGCCAAGATTCTGATCATCCCTTTCTTGAAAGTACCTTGACGATCCGCTTGAATAACCAGACTGTGATCATGTATCCAGGATCATCTTCCTTAACCCCTTAAGATGTACGTTCGGGAGGGCTACGACCATGAGCTTCAAAATGCAACGGGTCCATGTGTACCACACGGAAGTCAAGGATGAACCCGGAGGCATCGCCGAAAAGCTCAAACCGCTGGCCGAAGCGGGAGTCCACCTCGAATACGTGTACAGTCAGCGCTCGGTATCCCGGCCAGGGTACGGTGACTTATACATCGCCCCGTTAACAACCGATGCCCAGATTCAAGCAGCCAAGCAGATTGGCTTGCGAGAAGTTCAAGAGCCGATCGTCATGAAAATCGAAGGGGATGACAAAGCAGGTCTTGCCGGCAAATTGACCGTCGCCTGGGAAAAAGCCGGCATTAATCTTCATGGGATGGTCATGTCCGTGCATGATGGTAAGTTCGTCGGCTATGTGACGTTTGATACTGTTGAGGACGGTAATAAGGCGGCCACGATTCTGGCGGAAATCGGTACTGCGTAACTGTTGCTACCCCGACCGCCATATTCAACTTCCCACAGCGAAGGGAGCAAACTCCGGGGCAGATTCCAGTGGATTGCGGTTTTATTGCCAGTCACAGAAGGATTCGTAAATGCCACCCCTGGCACTGTCATTGTATCACTACGAGAACGGCCACCTCGTCCTGCATGCGATGCCGGTGATGATCGGGGTGCTGGCAGTTTTCGCCATCGCTTACCGTTACTACTCCGCTTTTCTGGCAGCAAAGGTGGCAGCGCTTGATGACAGCCGGGTGACACCCGCGCACCGCTTTAACGACGGGCAGAACTACCACCCGACCAATAAGTGGGTGCTGTTCGGTCACCACTTTGCTGCGATTTCCGGTGCTGGCCCACTCATCGGACCAGTGCTGGCGATCCAGTACGGTTACATGCCCGGGCTGATTTGGCTGGTGGTGGGCGTCTGCCTGGCTGGTGCGGTTCAAGATATGCTTGTCCTGGCCGCCAGTGTCCGCCGGGACGGTAAAAGCCTGGCCGAGATCGCACGGCAAGAACTCGGCCGACCCGCTGCGATCGTCGCCTCGGTCGCCATTCTTTTCATTATCGTGATCGCGCTTGCCGGGCTCGGGTTTGTGGTCGTGAAAGCCCTCGGCGGAGAGGAAGCCAAGCTTCCCGAAGGAATGAGAATCGAACTCGCTGGCCATCACAGATTTCCCCAAGAAGTCTCACTCATTCCCGGTGGAGATTTCACCCAGACGCCCACCGCCGATTACCGTGAGAACGAGCCGCGAATCTGGGAGATTCCTGCCGGGGCGATTGTGCAATACGCCGCCAATCAGCCGCACGTAACCCGCTCCGAGGCCTTCCGCATTCGTATCACCGGCGATTTTCCCACAATCGATCGAAGCAAAGCGGAACCTCCAAGGACGATCATCACCCTCCCTGCCGGCTGCGTCCAGGTCATCCCCGGCTCGTCGTGGGGAACCTTCACCATCGCCGCAACCATCCCGATTGCCTTACTCGTCGGCTTGTGGATGTACCGGTTAAGGCCCGGCAAAGTCGTCGAGGCTTCGCTCGTCGGCGGACTGCTGGTCCTTGCTGCCACGGTCGGCGGCAGCCTGATTCCGGGCTCGCCCTTCGAACGATTCTTCGCACTCAACAAAGAAGAAACCATTCTGGCCCTCTGCAGCTACGGCTTCATTGCCGCGGTCCTGCCGGTCTGGCTCCTGCTCGGTCCGCGAGACTATCTGAGTAGCTTTCTGAAGATCGGCACCGTTGCCTTGCTCGTCTTCAGTGTGATTGTCGCGAATCCCTCGCTTGAAGCACCGAAATTGAATGAGGTCTTTCTGAATGGCGGCCCAACGTTTCCCGGCAGCATATTCCCCTTTGTCTTCATCTGTGTGATGTGCGGGGCGGTCAGCGGCTTCCACGCTCTGGTCTCCTCTGGCACGACGCCGAAAATGATCGACCGGGAATCACACATTCGCACCATCGGCTACGGCTCGATGCTCATTGAATCGCTCGTCGGCGTGGTGGCCCTCATCGCCGCTGCCTGTTTACCCCCACAACTCTATTACGACATCAACATTGCGATCGATCGAGCGGCTGATTACGCCACTCAGGTGCAACAGATTACCACCGAATACGGTCCGCGACAATTGCCCGAAGCAGCGGCAGACCCGCTGCATCGAGTCGGTGTCGCCAGCATCAGCCATCTCAGTCTCGGCGATGTCGAGGAGAAAGTGGGCGGCGAGTCCCTCCGTGGTCGAACTGGTGGGGCAGTTACCCTAGCCGTGGGAATGTCGGTGATTTTCGATCAGGCATTTCGCTGGCTGGGCATCACCGGCGACTGGCTGCTTAAATACTGGTATCACTTTGCCATTATGTTTGAAGCTCTGTTCATCCTTACCACAATCGACGCCGGCACCCGGATCGGCCGGTTTTTGCTGCAAGAAACTGTCGGTCGGATCTGGGCACCGTTCGCCCGCCCCGACTGGTGGCTCGGATCGATTCTTGCCAGCGCCGCCATTACCGCCGGCTGGGGATATCTCATCTACACCGGCAACATTAGCACCATCTGGCCGATGTTCGGCATCGCCAATCAACTCCTCGCGGCAATGGCCCTGGCGCTTGTCACCACTTGGCTTGTCAACTCGGGCCGTGGCTCTTTCGCCTGGGTAACCTTGCCGCCGATGCTGTTTGTTGTCACGACAACCACCACTGCCGGGATCCATCTCATCACGATCCAGTTTCCCGGGATGATTGCTCGGGGACAAACCTTTGCGGGCTATCTCAACATCATCCTGACACTGTTTGTAATGTGTACGGTCGGTGCGGTGCTTCTCTGGGCCAGTGCCCGCTGGATTGGCGTCTTCGCTGGAATGATCCCGATTCGCGGCGAGGAAAATCGGCTTCACAACGGATTTTCTCGTTGACAAAAATCCCGACCATGATTATTGCCGCTTCTCACTGATAACGGCAAAACAACGCGGCCATAGATGCTGATCCGCACTGGTTGCTATACCGGATGCGGGTGTGAGAGCCCCGAGTCTTCTCGGGGCAACCCAGACAGTTCGATGATACCGAAGGGGGGACTCTGCGATGCGTGGGACAGGACTGGCATTACTTGTATTCGTTGCGACCAGCACGATGGCTTCTGGCCAGACCCCCGAGTTCCGCCCGATTGATACCAATCGCTTCATTGTCCAGCCCGTCGATCAAGCAACCGGGTTTTTATCCGGAGCAACGCGAACCCTTAGCCGGGTTGTGGCCAATGCCATTCAATCCGACGGCATTATTCGCACCGTCAACAATTTGTTTGGCCGCAATTCGACACCGGCTCCGGTCATGTCGAATGGCATTAACCCGGCAGCTTATCCCCGGTATCAAAGCCCGCTCTTTCATGTACCGCCCACGGCCGCCCCGTATCGCCGATAAGTAACGACTCGATGACAGACGAACAGCAGTGATGTTACACAAGCGCCGCGACCGGCCCGGGATACTCCCGAGGTTATCCCGGTCACGCTGAAAGTCCTGTTTGCTTGAGGAGAATTGGAGCGTGCCCGATGCTCCTCGGGGAGTAACGTTTTCACATCGCGGCATCAAATCATCGCAAGAACTTTTCGGACCGAGGGTTCATTCCCGGTCGGTCGGCGTGGTGCTGGAAACAGCGGCCGGGGTTGCGGCGACGGACACCGCCGGTGCGGCTTTCTTCTTTTCTTCCGCTTCCTCTTTGGAATACAACACTAAGGCTACCCCGATGGCGACAAGCAGAATACCCAGCCACAATTTCCAGCCCGGAAAATCCAGGCCAAAATGCAGTGGTTCTCCCGGTTTAGGGTGCCACACACTGGAAACCAGTGTGTTGATCACCGGCGCCAGGCCAAAAATCATCGGGGCGATCAACAGTCGATAGGTCGCGGGATTGAAATCCGGGTTGACCGCTTTCTGGGCGAGCCCGGCTTGCATCGCCGCGCTACTGGCAAAGACCACGCATATGGCCCCGACTGCTCCTGCAACCCCGGCCAACGAAGCGAACAGTAAGCCAGTTGACTTCAGGGGCGACGGCCAAGGCTGTTGACCGCTGAGGAAAAGTGCCAAAGGGAATAACACTCCGATCAAAAAATAGGCGATTCCGACACAGAGAATAGCCATCAATCGGGCGTTGGCTTTCCCACCGAGCTCAGACCCCCCGTAAAAAATGATCGGCACATACGTTCCCCAGGATAGCCCCGCAAGCAAAACATAGCCCCACCATGGAAGATTCATGGTTATCCCTCAAAAAAATCCGCATTGACCCTAGGAAAATAAATAGGAGTTTTCTCGGATTTGGCTCAACGAAGACGGGATGTTTATCCGGGGAAATGCGGAGCCGGGAGTGACCGTGACTTCAGCAAAAACAAAGCTCTTGCCGCCTGTCGTAATTGTCGGCAAGAGCCCCAGAGAAATTGACGTTGCCAACGAACAATTAGCCAAGGTTCATGCTCATCAGGAACTCGGCATTGCTCTTGGTTTTCTTGGCACGATTCACGAGTAATTCCATCGCTTCGACCGGGTGCATGTCGGCGAGCACACGGCGGAGGATGGCGACTTTTTGCAATTCGTCCGGATGTAAAAGCAGATCTTCTTTGCGGGTACCGCTGCGGTTAACATCAATGGCCGGGTAGACCCGCTTTTCCACGAGTCGGCGATCAAGATGGAGTTCGCTGTTCCCGGTGCCTTTGAATTCTTCGAAGATCACATCATCCATGCGGCTGCCGGTGTCGATGAGTGCCGTGGCCAAGATGGTCAGGCTGCCGCCTTCCTCGACGTTCCGGGCAGCACCGAAAAACCGCTTCGGTTTTTGCATGGCGTTACTATCGAGACCGCCGGTGAGCAGTTTCCCGCCGCCCGGGGCTTCCGTGTTATGAGCCCGGGCCAAGCGAGTAATGCTGTCGAGAAGAATCACCACATCCCGCTTGTTTTCGACCATGCGCTTGGCTTTTTCGAGCACAATTTCGCTGACGTGGATATGTTCTTCGGGAGGTTCGTCGAAAGTGCTAGCGACGACTTCAGCGTTCGGACCCTGAACCATCCGCTGCATCTCCGTAACTTCTTCGGGACGTTCGTCGACAAGAAGCACGAAAACGTAGGCTTCGGGGTGATTCGTCAGAATCGCGTTGGCCATCTTCGATAACAGGATGGTTTTGCCGGTCCGAGGCGGTGCCACGATCAACCCGCGTTGCCCTTTTCCAATTGGCGTTACCAGATCCACGATGCGCATGGAGATCTCATCTGGTGTCGTTTCCAGTCGCAAGCGTTGATTGGGGTGCAGCGGGGTCAGATCTTCAAAACTGGTAACTGTGGCCCCTTCATCCGGGTGCTTGCCATTCACCAGTTCGATTTGCATCAGAGCGAAGTTATCCTGATTTTCGATCGGCAACCGGATTGGCCCTTCAACAACCAGGCCAGTTCGCAGATTCATTCGGCGAATCTGGCTGGGTGACACATAAATGTCTTCGGGAGAGGCCAGATAATTATGAGCGGCACTGCGGAGGAAGCCATAGTTATCGGGCAGCACTTCCAGCGTCCCCGAGCCGATCACTTTTTCGCCGCGTTCGATTTGTCGTCGGACAATACTGACGATTAACTGGGCTCGGGTCATCCCCGTGTGTTCGTGGATGCCTTCTTTTTCAGCATATTGAAAAAGCTTGGGCATCGGCATGCGATACAGGTCGTCAAGCCGACTCGCTGTCCGGGCACCCGGAGGAGATGTGATGGGGGTCGCCGGGACCATGCTGCTGGACAACGGGGCCGGAGAAGCCGGTGGGGGGGAAGTCGGGGTCGATGCGCCCGAACTCGACGATTCGCTCGGTTTACGAAGAATGCGTTTGCGAATCAGGGGTCGGGTCGACCCTTCGACGCTCTTGGCGTCGGGCATAATCAAGTCCTCAAAAAAGAAGTGGAAAACGGAAATTCCGGAACCACGATACGCTCCGCTCAGGAATAGCCACGCGGATGTGCATCGAGAATTCCATCGAAAAGACCGAAACACCATGTCACAAGTCGGCGGATGGCTTTCCGCGTAATCACCGACTTGCATAGATTCAAAGTTCGCATCATCAAGATGCCTAGGAGCCAATCACAGTAATGCAATCACAATAATGCTGGCTGATGTCCGAGACGTGCTATTGCAATAGCACGGGTAATGAGCCAATCCATCCGGTGCACTTAGGTCATAAGAAGTTATTGGTATTGTAAATCGCACGGAGAAAAAATCCAGATGCTTTCCTTGAAATCCCACGAAACAAATTCTCTTCTTGTCGATTCACTGTCACCTGATTCGTGCCACTGCACGAGGGGCAAGATGCAATACTTTGCCCGATTTGGCAACCCCAACTTGAACAAAGTTTGGGGAAAAGTTTTCGGGCACATTTTACGGTCATAGTTTATGCTGAACCGTGCGTCGCTTGCGACCCCGGTCATTTTTCATGGCTGGCGAGTGATTTTCCCCGAATTGTCGGTAAATCAGCCCCATCCTCGGTAACGGTATCGTCTTGACTGGGGGTAGGATTCCGCCGAGTTACAGTTAAATATTCGATCCTCAGTTACAATAGTCGAACGTTCCTCTTCATGATCTGGTCAGGTGCGTGATGGTCACAGCGGAAGTCATATCGATTGGCAGTGAGATCACCAGCGGGCAAAATCTGGACACAAATAGTCAGTGGCTGAGCCGGCGGCTCGGAGAGTTGGGGATTCCCGTTCGATTTCACACGACGGTCTCGGACACACTCGAAGACAATGTCGAATGCATCCGGATCGCCGTGAATCGTGCCGGCATCGTGATGAGCACGGGCGGGTTGGGTCCGACGCTCGATGACCTGACCCGAGAAGCGCTGGCTCACGTGCTTGGTGTTCCACTCGTGGAAGACCCGGCGTCTTTAGCCGAGATTCAAGAAATGTTTCGCCGTCGCGGCCGGGAAATGCCTGAGCGTAATCGACTGCAAGCATTGTTTCCGGCTGGTGCAGAACCGTTACCGAACCGCTTTGGCACCGCGCCCGGGATCTGGGTCCGTTTTCCTCAGGGAACAATTTTTGCGGCCCTGCCCGGCGTACCATCAGAAATGTATCCGATGTTTGAGGAGCAGGTCGTGCCGCGGTTGCGGGCTCTTGGCTATGGGGGCAGCGTCTGCGTCTATCGCAAGATTAACACCATCGGGCTGGGGGAATCCGCCGTGGAAGAACGGCTCGGAGACCTCACTCGACGAGGGGCAGTTCCCGAAGTGGGCATCACCGCCAGTGATGCGGTCATCTCCCTCAGGATCATTGCCCGAGCCGATTCTGTCCGCGAAGCTGAAGCACAGATTGCTCCGATCGAAGCCATCATTCGCGAACGCCTTGGTAGTCTGGTTTTTGGTGTTGATGAGGAGCAAATCCAGGACGTAGTTATCCGGCAATTAGCAGAAAAGGGGTTAACAGTCGCCACGGCAGAGAGCATTACAGCAGGCTTGGTTGCACATTTGCTGGCGCAGGTACCCGGGGCTAGCCGGGTCCTTCAAGGCGGTGTGGTCGCGTACAATGACACCGTTAAACATCGCGAATTGAATGTATCCCGCGAAGATCTCAACAGTCATACAGCTGTCAGCGCGATTGTAGCCGAGGCGATGGCGGAGGGAGTTCGGCAGAAATTTCTCTGCGACATTGGCGTGGCCACCACCGGGTATGCCGGGCCGGAAGGAGGGGCGGATGGCACCCCGGCCGGCACGGTTTTTGTTGCGGTGTCGTTCCGCGGTGCTGTCACCAGCCAATCTTCAAGTTGGACCGGGACACGAGTGCAAATTCAGAACCGGACAGCAAAAATCGCCTTGAATTTGCTGCGATTACAACTGCTGTCGCCGCCGAGTTCCCTGCCATAAAAGTCCGGAACTCGGGGGAAACGTGGTAGCCGTCAGACGGAAGGAGGGGGGCCGGGGTTTTCAGGCCGGATGCTTGTCGAGAAAGGATTCGATTTCCGCGATTTCCTCGGGCGTCAACCGCCACTCGGCCGCCCCGATCAGTTCGCGTAACTGACCGGGTTTCCGTGCTCCGACAATCGCACCGGTGACGGCGGGGTGCCGCAACGTCCAGGCAATCGCAACTTCCCCAGGTGATTTCTGGTGCCGTTTCCCGATCGCGCGAAGATGTTCCACCAGAGCCAGATTCCTGGAAAACAACGGTTCTTGGAAGTGTTTATTTTTTTCCCGCCGCCAATCATCTGCGGGCAATTGTTCCAGGCGTTCGCGACTCCAGGTGCCTGTCAGTAATCCGGATTGCATGGGAGAATAGACGATCACACCGATCTGATTTGCCTGACAATAAGGGAGAATCTCGGCTTCGATATCGCGGCGGAGTATGGAGTAAGGCGGTTGCAAGGAGGTGATTGGCCCGTAAGGGGCAATGCGGGTCATTTGCTGCGTGTCGAAATTGGAGACGCCGGCCCAGCGAATTTTCCCGGCCGCTTTGAGTTGCTGGAGAGCTTGCCAGCCCTCTTCAATATCCTCATCCGGTTCGGGCCAGTGAATCTGGTAGAGATCGATGACTTCCACATTCAATCGTTTCAAACTGGCTTCGCATTCGCGGCGGATACTCTCGGCTTTGAGGCATTTCCCGATTTGCCGATGTTCGTCCCAGACCCGCTCACACTTGGTGAAGACGTAAGGGCGTCGAGACGCGGGCAGTGTGGCCAGGGCACGGGCGACTACTTCTTCGGAATGGCCCAGGCCGTAGACGGCCGCGGTGTCGATCCAGTTGATCCCGAGGTCGATCGCCTCGTGGATCGCTGCCACCGAGTCGTCATCATCTTGAGGGCCCCACGCGAATGCCCAGCCACCACCGCCAATCGCCCAGGCACCGAAGCCGATCGGTGTGATGGCGAGGTCCGAGTTGCCCAGTAAACGTGTTATCATCGGGTTCTCCTCAATTTCCTCAATCCAGGATAATATCAAAGCCATGAATCTTCCGGAATTGATTGCGGCGTTGTCGAATCCTGCCGCTTATCCCCCAGGCTGCGGCACGGTCACGGTGATTCAAACGCATATCTCGGTGGTCTTTCTCACGGATGCGTGGGTATACAAGATCAAAAAGCCGGTGAACTTCGGATTCCTGAATTATGAAACACTTGCTGCTCGGAAACATTTCTGTCAGGAGGAAACCCGGTTAAACCGCCGCTTGGCACCGTCGATCTATGTTGGCACGGTGCCGATCAGCGAAGATGCGTCTGGGCTGCATGTGGAAGGGACCGGAACGCCGGTCGAATGGGCGGTGAAAATGCGGCGGCTGCCGGACTCTGCTACGTTGGAACAGCGTTTATCTCGGGGCGACTTGACCGAGGCCGAGCTGACCGGCCTTGCCCGGCGCCTCGCCGAGTTTCACCGCCTCGCGGAATCTTCCCCTCGTATCGCCGAATACGCGCGATTTTCCACCGTAGCCGGCAATGCACGGGAAAATTTCCAGCAATCGCAGGCACAGGTGGATCAGATTGTTCCGCGTCCGCTCTTTGAGCGGCTGTCCGCACTTTCGGAAGCATGGCTAGGCGAACTCGAACCGCAAATCGAGGATCGCGCGCACCAAGGCATTCCCCGCGACACACACGGTGATCTTCGCCTGGAGCATATTTATTATTTTCCCGATGCTTCCCCACCCGAAGACTGGATCATCATCGATTGCATCGAATTTCATGAACGCTTCCGGTATGCGGATCCCCTGGCCGACCTGGCATTTTTGATGATGGATCTTGACTCCCGAGGGCGGTTCGATTTGGCGGAATTTTTAAAAGCCGAGTATTTCAAAGCCGCTGGTGAAGCCAACTGCGATCGACTGCTGACCTTTTACATTGCTTACCGTGCGATTGTTCGAGCGAAAGTAGAAGGGCTGACCGCGGCTGAGAGTGAAATTCCCGAGGCTTTTCGCTCAGAATCGCGACAACGGGCAGGCCGTCATTGGCGGTTGGCACTGAGCCTTCTCGAAGTACCAGACCGTCGCCCCGGCTTGCTCTTGATTGGCGGGCTTCCTGGGACAGGAAAATCGACACTCGCTCGCAGCCTGGCGGAAATCGCCGGATTTGAAGTCATCCGCTCGGATGTCGTTCGGAAAGAACTCGCCGCACAAACACCGGGGATCGACTTGTATACGTCGGAATTTACCCAAAAAACCTTTGCAGAATGTGAACGTCGAGCCAGAATTCTGCTGGAACAAGGCAAGCGAGTCATCGTGGACGCCACATTTCCCAGTGAAGCCCGTCGGGAGCGATTTTTCCAGCTCGCGCGAGACTGTGGTGTGCCCGGCTTGATGCTGCTTTGTGAAGCGGATCCTGAGGTGATTCAGACGCGGCTGGCACAACGGGTGAATGATGCTTCCGATGCCGACTGGGCCATCTATCTGAAAATCCGAGATGCCTGGCAGCCCCCCAGTCCAGCTCAACTCCGCTGGATTCATCGACTCAACAGCAACGATGCCCGGGCGGCTCTCCACTCGGCACAGCAACTTTTACGCACAGCCGGACTTTTATCGGCCTGAGCACTCACGAGTCTTACGCCATCAGATGCTGACCCCCTGCCCCGCGGATGATGAGCAAGGCCGGGGGCGTACAAGACTCGGTTACTTCGTGGCCACCGTCGCCCGTCGCCGCCACCACAAATAACCCCCGGCGAGGAGCCCGAGCACAATCCCCGGCGGTGCCGGCACAGGTTCTGGTGGATCAACCGGCGGCTTCTCTGGCGGATCGACGGGCGGTTTCAGCGGAGGTTGAATCGGTGGGGGGATCACGGGGGGAACTTTAATGCCGGGGGGATTTTCTGGTGTTCGCTCACCGATTTGTGGCGAACCTGGTGGAAGTAGGAAATCGTTGGAAATTGTCGGCGAATTCAGAGGATTTTGGAATGCGGCACGGGCACCTGCGAACCCGGCAGGGCCAGCGCCAACTAGGCCACGGCCGCCAAGCGGAGAAGTGCTGCCACCGACGAGCCCGCTGCTGAATATGCCGCCCTCACCGATGCCGAGCCCTCCGAGAGATCCGAGTCCGCTGGCACCATCGAGAGCAGCTACATGCGACGCGGCGGAGATCGCTCTCAGTGCCAGTTGAGCTTGAATGATCATCCCGTTAATCGACTCAACATCCTCCAGTCGGACAAGCTCGAGACCTTGCAGTTCCGGATTTTCAGTAAAAGCTGAATCGTCTCCGGTCAATTCACGGAGATACGCGTTTGCTCGTTCAACATATTCCGGTACTTTTACCCCTTCCGGGTAGTTGGCTCGGAATGTGCCCGTTTGCAGGTGAAACGGCATCGGACCTTCGGGAAATTCCGATTCTTGAATCAACTCCCAGAGTGCTGTTTGAAACGCCGGGGCGGCGATTTCGGGATCGCTTTGGGTTTCCGTGTAAAAGCGTCCGTAGAATTCGCGAACAAACTTCAACCGTTTTGCCGCTTCTTGCCGACCCGCTTCGGTGTCGGGCAACTGAAAATCGCTCGGCCTCCCGAACGGAGTGTAAGTGAAAGCGTATTCCCGACCAGCATAAATCGGCCGGAGTGGCTCGACACAATATGTTGAGAATTGGCTGGGAAAGCCGTCCGTCGGGAAACGTCCGGGTGCAAATTCAAAATTGAGTCGTCCCACCGGCTTGGTATGCTCACCTTGTCCGTGGATTTGAAATCGCAGCGCCGCGCGATATTCGAGCTGGTTGTAACGAAGCATCACGATCGGGCGAGCAGTATCTTCGACGGTGGCGGTGATTGAGCCCTGGGGCGAGTCCTGTGCGTGAACCGCCACCAAGTTAAGAAGCCCGGCAGCGATGGAGCACCCCAGAAGCCAGAACCAGGTCCTGTTGCCGAGAATTCTCAAGGGGATTACTGCCTTCATGGCTCGCCTCGGGTTCCCGATTTGTGAGCACGACGGCTTGGCGCGAGCCGCATCATCATGGAATACTCCATTCCGTTTATTTTCTGCAAGGCGACTTTATCACCGTGTCGTGGGTAAGTTGCCCTGTTGTTGATCATCGGCTACCCTGAGAAACTCAGAATTGCCTGCCCACCTCTGCCAGGATTCGCTCAGCGGATGGTGAAGACGGAGAAATTAAGAAGTGGTTCGCTTGCCGCTGCTCGGCGGGGATACGATGATTGTCTGAAGTCGCTCAGCAAAAGCCTCGGAACGGGATAATTCGCGGCTGGACAGGTTATTTCTCTCCCAGCGATCCGCGGGCTTTGCATAAAGTTGGGGCGAGCGGACTTCATCATCCTCCGCCGGATTCTGGCTCCGCGGCAAGAGATATGCCCAGTCGGCAGTGCGAATCGCCCACTCTTCGCCAGTCTCTTCACTAAGAATCGTGATTGCCTCGGTTCGAATCGCTGATCTTTTCCCGTGCAAGAGGGGCATCAGATCGATACCGTCGCGATCACCGGGAATCTCTGCAACTCCCAGCCAGCCTGCGAGGGTCGGCATCAAATCCACCGGCTGAGTCAATGTTGGTATCCGGCGTCCGGCTTCAGCGGCCCCCGCCAGGCGAATCATGCAGGGGAGATGGACTCGCTCTTCATGCAACCACGGGCGAAAGCGGCCGATGATCCCGTGTTCCCCCAAAGGGAAACCGTAATCACTCGTTAACAGCCAGTGTGCAGACTGATCGAGCCCCGAGCTTTTTAGTAATTGCATGACTCGGCCAAAATCGGCATCCCAGGAAGTGATTGCCGAATCAAAACTCCGATGCAATAATTCCCACGAAGCAAGATCGTCAGCGTCAAACCACCCCTCTGGTGGGTCGGTCCAAGGCTCGATATCCGCCAAGGAGGAATCTTCTTCGCCATCATGGCCAGACTGCCCCTCCTCTGCATCCGTTTCGGGGATTTGAGCCTCGGTGACGGGGTGACCGTCCGATTCCGAACCATCGTCTTCGCGAGTGTCCGTCGCTGTGCCATCTCGTGAGGAGTGCTGGTCGTTGCCAGCGTCGACTGCGGCCGATGTTTCGGGCTCGTCATCGTCGTCCAGGAGATTTTCTAGATATAAGCGGAAAACTGTTTTCGGGACATGCCAGGGCGGCAGGAAACGATCCGTTTCAATCCAGAGCAGCCAAGGAGAACCGTTCGGCAAGGAGGCCAGAATCGCTGGTAAATGCCGGAGTAACGCATCCGCAGGCGATTCATCTTCATCCACGGGCGGCACCGTGTGGATCTCATCCCAGCCAAGGAGAAACTCGGCAGGCAACGGATGGCAAGGGCGATTGTGATTCAGCAAAATCGTTTTGACCCCGGCGGCTTTCAGGCAGGCCAGTAAATCTGCCCCCCCATCACCCTGGCTCACTTCGGCACTGGAACGGAACCAGGGAAACCGCCCGGATCGCCAGGCTCGGCGAGCCTGAATCGGTTCGGGACAATCGGAGATGTGCTGATCGAGGACAATTCCTTCAGCAGCCAATTGATCGAGATGAGGCGTCACAACCCACTCGTTCCCGTAGGCTCCGATTTTTGCCAACGGGCAACCCTGCAAAACGAAAACGATGGCATTCATGAAGGTTTTCGAGCCTCGGGCTTATGGCAACTTCGCCGGGGGCAGGACACATTCGCTTTGATTGCGACGATTGAACAGACAGCGTGATGCCTGAAATCGCCGGAGTTCTACAATACGATTTTGTGGGATTATTACCCGAAGAGGAAGGGCTTGCGGTGCTCGGACCGATTTTCATGCGGGAACTTGTCACTGTTCCCCGCCGCGGCAGCCATTATGTTTCCCGCGTTGCCTTACTTGGCTTGCTTCTGATCCTGGGGATTACCGCGTGGCAAGCCACCATCGGGTTCGCCCGTGATCCGAGTCTGGGGGAGACCGCTCGGTTCGGTTTGTTGCTGTTTCAGATTGTTGTCTACGTTCAGCTCCTGCTACTGATTTTTTTCGCTGCATTGTCGGCCGCCAGTGCGGTGGCACAGGAAAAGGATCGCCGAACTTTCGTTTTGCTCCTGATCACCGACATGCGGGATTACGAAATCGTCCTAGGCAAGTTGCTTGGCAGTTTGTTACCGATAACCATCTTACTTCTGGTCAGCTTGCCCCTCCTGTCATTGTTGCTCTTGCTGGGTGGCATCGATCCGGAACAAGTGATTCAAGCCACGGCGGTGATGCTGACGACGGCGTACGCGGCCGGGTCCCTCGGCGGCGTCGTCGCGTTGTGGCGAGAACGGACATTTCAAGCTCTCGCCCTGTCGGTCTTGTTCATCGCCCTCTTTTTAAGTTTGATTCAGGCACTCGGAATTGTCGGAAACTGGTGGCTGCCCGGATTCCGCTGGGATCAATTCCAAACCTGCCTTGATCCGTTTCTGGCCATGCAGGCCGTGCTCGACCCGCCAGCGGGGGGCTGGTCGGGCCTGGCACCCGCCTACGCTTATGCCCTGTCGATGCTCGGGATCTGCGGAGTTTTGAACGGTTTCGGTATCTGGAAGTTACGGGCCTGGAATCCAAGTGGCGAACCGATCATGCAACGTGAGGGGCCGACGGACGACCCGGAAGCCAATCTAACGCCGGAACAACTCAAAGAATTTCGCGCCAAAGCCCACGCCGCTCCGGGCAAGCTACGCCCCGTGGGGGAGAATCCGATTCTGTGGCGGGAAACGAAGACTCTCGCTTACGGCCGTCGCCCGTTGTTGATCAAGCTGGCGTATCTGCTGGTCATCAGCCTGATCCTGTATTTTGCCATTCGGGAATTGGATCAGCCCGGAGGCCGGCCTGCCTTTGCGGCAGCGTACGGCATCGTGCCGATCGCAGTGCTGAGCATGTTGCTGATCTCGGCACAAGCCGCCACCTCGATCACTTCGGAACGCGACATCGGGGCCCTTGATTTGCTGCTAGTAACCGACATCTCTCCCCAAGAATTCCTTTTCGGAAAACTTCTCGGGATCATTTACAACACCAAGGAATATCTTCTCCCGCCGTTACTAGTGGCCGGGTTTTATGCGGTGCAAGGCTTGCTGACACGAACCCCTGCCGATGCTGATCTGCTCACTCGAGTGCTGACGAATCTCGTGCCGTTCATTTCGGTGGTGGGGGCCATCGTGGTTTTATTTCTGTATGTTATGGTGCTTGGTGTGCATGTGTCACTTCGCCTGACAAACAGCCGGCTCGCGATTGTCAACACCCTGGGCACGGTGTTTTTTCTCTCTGTCGGGACACTTATTTGCATTTATTTGATCGTGATCAACCGGGGAAGTTTTGCCAATCAGTGGGTGAGTTTTCTTGCCTTTTTGATTCTGGGCATTGGCGGCTTACTCTGGGTGATGAGTGCGGATCGGCCATCCGGAGCACTGACGTTGGCAAGTATTGCCTGCCCCTTGGCCATGTTTTACGGCGTGACGAATATCTTGATCGCCAAGCCGGGAACCGAAGAATCGGCTGATCCGCTGATTCCGTTCGTCGTCCTTGCCGGTGCCTTCGGATTTGCCATCGCCGCGATGCTAGTGCCGCTCTTAAGCGAATTCGATATTGCCCTCGGACGTACGACGGCGGCGCATGACGAGTGACGCACCAGCATCACTCGGCTGATTCCGCTTATTGCATGTAGCGGAAATAGAGATACGCCATCACACCGCCCAAGGTGGCGACGATCATAGCCAAGCGAAGGAGCTTCAGCCAGCTCCAAGGGCGATACCCGGACACTTTTCCGGTCCGGCCGTTGATAAGAACTTGATATGTTTTGTCATGGTACCGGTAAACCGCAATCCATACGGGCAACAACAGATGTTTGAAGGTAATGCCCGAATACCGGGTTTGTTTCGCATCGATTCGCTGATGATCGCCGCCAATATCCTGACGAATTAGCCGATCGATCGTGGGCTCCATCCGTTTCTTGGCGTACTCGAAACCTTCCCGCAAACCGATTGCGTAACGTTCTGTCTTAAATCCGCTGAGATAATCCGGCTTAAATCCCTCCAGATGCTCCAGATCCCACGGTTCCAAGTGTAACACCAGATCCGTGGGCAAACTTTTTGAGCCGCTTATTAACACGTCATCAAAAAAGTGACGTACTTGACCAGAGACCCAAGTCCAGCGGATTTTTGTCACGGTGCGCCTTTTCTGTTCCGTGGTTCCGTCCGGTTTGGTCTCGGTGTACCATTCGGTGACTTGATAATTGTCGCCGCGTTGACCCGTATAAAACGTGTAGGTCATTGTGTCGTACGTCCAATATGGCAGGTAAACACCTGAAAGTTGGCCAAGGATCGCCACCGCTTTTAATTCCGTCGGAGCAAACCACAGTGATGCAATCCAGTTGGTAAAGGCGTTTCGAGCCCCGCGGAGATCGACTTGAAATGGCAACAACGATTCCGGCGGAATCATCTGTGCTGCCGCTTCCGAAGTGTTTTCCAGGTGCGTCCCGCAAAACGGGCACGATTCGGTAGCCACATGATCTTCGAGCAAAACAATGGCACCGCAACCGCCACAGCGGGTTTGTGTTGATCGCCCCGGAATTACCGAGCCCCGGGTTTCGTACTTATCCAGGTATTCATAGAAGCACTTCTCAACAACTTCGGGGGCATCGTCTTTCTGAATTTCCTCCACGTATCCGCAATACGGGCACTTCAAGCTGGCAGCGGAGGGATCATAATCGAGTCGGGCTCCACACGACGGACAGGGAAACTTCCGCCCGGCTGGCGGAGCTTTGCTGATACTCACCGGCTTCGCCATGGGAAGCGTCGCCGATTCGTCTGTCGGCGACGGCGTCGATGGCTCGAGCATTTCCTCGGATCCTCGTCAGTAAATAGCCAGCACTCTCACGCTTGGATACCAGAAGCGGGTAGTTTTGTCGGTTTCCTCTGCCCCAGAGAGCGGCCAGGGAAAGCACTGAGATTACCCCGGAGGTAAGGGTGGTGGAACCGTGGCGAAAAGCCCTTGCAACTCCGGTACAGACTCTGCTGCCATCCAACTTGCCATCCCGGGCTTCCAGACCAGTGTCGATCGGTTAATTGCCCCGGATTGAATTTGTTGCCGGATCGCCGCCAGATCGAACGGTCCGGTTTGTTGGCCGTTAAGAGCCACATGAAATTGCAGGGACGTCGGCAACGGGGGCGGCACTACCCCGGGACTTGCCGGGGTGGTTCCTGCGGTGAGCGTTTGTGCCATGTGAGCTCCGACAGCCATCCCAGCCCCGAGTCCCGCGCCGATGCCCGCACCACCCCCCGGATTTTGCGCGGCATCGCGGATCGCCTCGGCTGACTGGAATTTTGCATATTGATCCAGATTCCCCAGCACCCCCATCTGCGTGCGTTTATCCAGAGCGGCCTCGACTTCCGGTGGCAAGGAAATATTTTCCACAAAAAATTGTGTCAGGCTTACGCCCATCTTGGCCAGTTCCGGTGAAATGCGATCGAGAGCGAGTTTGCCTAACTTTTCATAATTGCCTGCCAGATCTAGCATCGGGATATTGACAGATCCGATCACATCGACAAATCTTGAAACGATCACGTTACGGAACTGCTTGGATATTTCATACGCTTCGAAGCTTGGGTCGGTGGCAACAAGTTCCTTCAAGAACGTGCCCGGGTCGGTGATCTTGAAAGCGTAAGTGCCGAAAGCGCGAAGGCGGATCGGGCCAAATTCCGGATCACGCACCATGATTGGATTCTGCGTGCCCCACTTTTGATCCGTCCACTGCCGAGTGCTGATAAAGTAGACTTCGCACTTAAACGGTGATTCAAAGCCATATTTCCAGCCGAGGATTGTTGACAGGATCGGCATGTTGTTCGTGTCGAGGGTGTACATCCCCGGCGATTTCACATCCGCCAGTTGCCCCTCTTTCACAAACGCGGCCACCTGCCCCTCGCGAACGATTAACTTCGCACCGTTCTTAATCTCATTCTTATAGCGGGTGAAACGGTGTGCCAGAATCTCATTCTGAGACGGCTCGGTCCACTCGATGATGTCAATGAATTCGCCCGTCAACCGATCCCACAGACCCATGATTATTCCCCCCTGGCCATGACGGTTCCGACCGCGATCATTGTCGCCGGGATTCAATCGATCGGCAACCAGGATCATTCACTGGTGTTTCGCTCGAACAGGACGCACATTTTTCGAAAAATGACCAGCTTGTTGCAAAAGCAACTTACAGAAAGCGACTCGCTGGCTAGGTTGGCGAAGACGTTCATTTCGCAACAGCCGAGGCCGGCAGCATAATCCGGGCAAACCGCCAATTTCATTCCAGAAGCTCTACTTTCGGCGTCACCGCTGATTTCGCGATCAATGCCGGCCAGAAGGCGAACACTTCACGGACAGCCGGGCGGCCCGTGGTGTAACCCGTGGTGCCGGGCAATCCGCTCGTCACCAGCGGGGCGAATTCTCGGGTGAACCGCTCGACGACAGCACGAGACCGATCCCGGACTGCGACTCGAAGCACCACTTCCGGCGGATCGACCGCCGGAGCCTGGCCCGGGAGTAACGCCCCTGCTCCAAGGAGTTCCACCAGGCTTTCTTCCGGCGTAAAGCCAGCTTGCCGCAGCCGATCCAGGATAATCTCACCGCTGAGCCGGGCCTTGTTCACGGCATGCGGCCCGGAAATCACCAGGGTGCCTGCCGCTGTCCATCCATCCCGATATGCAATGGAAACTTTGTACGTCGCCGTGGGCGGCTTGCCCAGGCAACCCTCCACCAGGACCCGATCTCGCCCGATTTCCCGGAGAATCGGGGTCGTAAAATCCGCCACAACATCCGGAGTGTAATATTCCGCGGGATCCTCGACCTCGTACAGTGATTGCTCGGCCACTGTTTGAAAATTGACGACGCCCCCACTGCCTTGCGGTTTTGTGATGACGAACCGGCCCTCGTGATCCACCTCCACGATCGGGTAGCCGACGGTTTCGAGATGAGTCGCCGCTTCGGCACCGGTCCAAATCCCGCCCGTCACTTGTGCTCCGCATTCAATCAGGTGCCCGGCCACGGTGCCCGCTGCGAGGCGATCCAGATCGGCGGTCGAGAAACCCCAGCCAAACTCGTACGTTAGCGGACCGAGGGTCAACGCCGCGTCGGCAACCCGGCCGGTAATGACCACATTCGCACCACCCGCTAAGGCTTGGCGGATCGGTTCCGCACCTAAGTAGGCGTTGACACTGACGACTCGATCGCGGATGGAGTCGAGCGGTTCGCCGCTATCAAGATGGTAGAGGTGATGTCCGGTTGCCAGCAGTTCATCCAGGCGGGACACAAGATCATCCCCTGTCACCACGGCGACGCGAGACTCAGAAAGCCCGGCATGCTTGAGTCGTTCACGCACCTGTTCGGCACAACCTCGCGGATTCATCCCGCCCGCATTCGTCACCAGCTTCAAACTTGGCTGCTGCTGCATGACGGCCGCTAGCGGTTCGATCAGATCGACAAAATCTGTGGCATAGCCCCGACTCGGATCCCGTTGTTTTTGCAAGGCCAGGATCGACATCGTAAGTTCCGCAAGATATTCCAGGGTCAGATAATCGAGGTGGCCGTCACGGGCGAGGCGGATCGGGGCATCCGGATGATCCCCCCAGAATCCGCAGCCATTCCCTATTCGGATCGGCTTCATGGCATCGCCTCAGGTCTTAAAATGCCTGTGATGACGATCTTAGCGAAACTTGCAAGGATCTCCGAGATGACCGAGCAATTTGTCTTCGAGCCGCAGCGCTTCGGCCCGGAATTGGCCAGGTTATTGAACGTGCAACGTTTCCCTGAACTCGGTCCAGGAACCCCGGAGCCTAAGTTCTATGATCGCTTACGACACTGGGATCTGCAAAAAGATCTTGCGGAAGCTGTGGGGAATCCGGCCGCTGCTCGTGCCTGTCTGGCTGGACTCTGGCTTTATTTCGATTATCTGGAAGAGTCGCACGCGATCAGCCAAGAACTGCCAACCGCGGAAGGTGCTTTCTGGCATGCGATCATGCATCGCCGGGAGCCAGATGCCTGGAACAGCAAATACTGGTGGCGGCGCGTCGGCGAACACCCCGTCATCGAACAATTACGAGAACAGGCAAGCCGGCTCGGCTACTCGTATACTACCCCCGAAGCATTTGTTGATTTCTGCGAGCGGGCACGTGGCCGATGCAGTCCCGAGGAACACCTCGCCCGTCAAGTGCAATTGCTGGAATGGCAACTGCTCTTTCAACATTGCTACAATCTCGCAACTCAGCATGGCAATGCTTCCGGACTTCGCCGCTGAATTTCGAAGGGAAAAAAACAGGGAACGACCCACCCGAGCTGTTCGCCACGGGGGGTCGTTCTGATTTCGCAACGGCCAGCTACGAACAATCTTGACATTCTGCCGACTTCGCCAGGAATCATTGGCCCCGGCACGGTATTCCGGCATGTGAACTCTTACCGGCTCACGACTTTGTAGGAAGCCGACTGGGAATCACTGACTTCAATCTTCTTGTGATATTCCGCTCGGCCATTGCCATCGCCGAGATACAAATACCAGGTTCCCGCAGCGAGCCGTACATCAAATTGGCCGAACGAATCGGTCGTAACATATTCACGTTTTTGCAAGTCATTCGCATTGACGAATACCAGTTTGACACCTGGCCGCGGGGTCACGGTGTCCCGGGCCACCACTTCACCGGACAACCCGGTTAGCGTCGGCGATGAAGTCGTCCGGGCGTTGAATGTGGATGGCCGTGGAGACCGCGGATACGATGTACCCGGCGTCGTCGGCACACCCGGAGGGCTGATCCGATCGGTGCTTTCCGGCAAGACGGAGGGCGCGGTTCCTGGCACTTCCTCGACTCGCGGCGCTGCCGGTGCGACCGGAGCCACGGGCACCACTTCCGTCGGAGCATAATACGTCCGGGTCGGAGCCCCGTAATACGTGACCACCGGTTGCGTTTCACAGACTTTGCGTTGTGTTTGCACCGGCACCATCTGAATCCGCTCGACATAACGCATCACCGTGTTGCACTGTTCCCGCAAACGATACGATGTCCGGGGAATGGCAATTTGCTGACAAGTGCAGCTGCAGGGGTCGTAAAAACTGCGATAAGTGTAAGATGTCACCGGTTCGTAGTAATAACTGCGGGTTTGAACCGGCACTGCTTCAACGACCCGTTGGGGCTGCATCACGGTGACCGGTTCATAGAAACAGCGTTGCTGGTATTGAACCTGCGCGGGGGGAGCACAGGCAGCAACCGGAGCCGGGGCCGCATAGCTGATGATCGTTCGCGGCCGACAATCATTGCAGCAAACCTGAAAAACATTGTCCCAGCCCGCCTGGGCTGCATCGGCTGAACCAAGCAGAGCGGCCACCACCACGACCGAAAACCCCGGCTGCACAGGCAGATATCGTTTCATGACTCAATCTCCCCAGGCTAAACACACGAACAGGCAACACCGACCCGAACAGACGGAATGCCCGTTCCACCCGGTGTCCTTCACTACTTCAGCGTAAGTTGCCGATTTGCCGAGACAAACCTTTTTTGCTGCCGGCATAACTGTTTCTGCCACCACCTGCCCGCATCATCGGCAGAGTTTATACATCCCCCACTCCTTGCCTACTTTGCAAGCCGTCGCCCCGGCCCCAATACCGTGATTCCCTTCCGAGATCTTGCTCAGGCTCGATCGCAATCGCTGTCTCGGATCACTCGCCTCGATTTGTCCGTGAATTGAGACGAATTGAAAATTGAAACGAGTGAGTTATTCATCCAGATCAAAAATGGCGATTTCCCCAGTGAAGCCAGATGCAGCGACCGTCAAACCGTCGTGGGAAATGGCCACTGCTTCCAGTCCGCCGACCTTCGGGTGAACCACCCGGCATTCCTTCCATGTTTTTGTCTCGAATACAATCAATTCGCCTTGAAAGCCGGTCGCCACCAGCTTGTCGCCATTCGGGGTAAATGCCGTTGCTCGGTAACGAATGCGTTGATCTTCAAATGCTAACGCAGGACGGGCAATATCTGAAACCACCAGATCACCGGAATCCGTCACCGCTGCTGCCCGACCATCGGGAGCCATCGTAAGGCAGATCGGTCGGGAATTTAATTCAATAATGCCCGACGGCGACCAGTCTTTCGTTTTCAGAAATTTTAATCCCGACTTGTCGCCGATAGCGACTTCTTCGCCATCGGCCCGCAGGCAGAGAAATTCAGCAGCGTCGTCAGTGTCCGACCATCGCAGATACGGCACCGGTGTCGGTCCGCCAACCATAAAGACTGCCGACTGATCGACCGCGATCAACAGATCATCACGAAGAAAAGCATTCGGTGCCGAGCCTAACCGCCATGATTTCCCTCCCACCCGGCGAAACATCGAATCGGGCAGTTGCCGGGGTGGATGGGTCGAAGCCAGGCGAAGTTCAAACCCGGTCGTCTTCTGCCGTTGTGCCAACCACGAAACATACGTTCCCTTCGTTGAAAAGCGAACCGCTTGGCAATACGATCCAATCGGCATTTGCTGAATCGGATATTCTCGACCGCTGCGAAGATTCCAGAGCGAGACATGATCTAATCCCGCCGATGCCAGAATCCGTCCATCCGGCGAAAATGCTAACGAGAGAATGGTCCGATACGATTCGAGTACCCGCACAGAAACCTCGCCCGTCCCGATCCCACGCGAAGCCAACTTTTGGCCCGGGTAGGCACCCCTTCGGCCGAGCTATCAGGCCAGGGACCCGCGCCAGTCACATTCCCATCATGGGTCCTTGGCAAATTCCTTAAGTTCTTCTTTTTTTTAGCTTAGTAGGATTTTCGCCATGGTTAAAGGCTTGACAACCGTTCTTGCTGGTCTTGCCAGGCAAATTCGCTAAGTCCGAACGATTATTCCGGTCACAACGATCCCGGGACCGGCTTTGCCACGAAGACAATCCAAAGCGAAGAACTTTTCCGACGACCGTGATTCGGCAACAATCTGACAAGCTGTCAACTGGTCAATAACCTTGGGTGCTCGCCGGGACATGGCGACCACCCCAAACAATTCATTTGAAGCTGTGTTCTGCATCGGGGAAGAGATGATTTCGAACTTCGTGGCAATAGCGAGTCAAAGCTTCCCGAATCGGCTCAGCAAGATCGGCATACTGCTTGACAAACCGAGGACGAAACCGGGTGAATAAGCCAAGCAGATCATGCCAGACGAGTACCTGCCCGTCACAGTCCGGACCAGCCCCAATGCCGATGGTCGGGATCGCTACTGTTTCTGTAATCTGTCGGGCCACGGCTCGTGGAACCGCTTCAATGACCATGGCAAACACCCCCAACTCGGCGAGAAGTGTTGCGTCTCGTTGAATTCGTTCGAAATCCCGTTGAATTTTGAAACCGCCGATTTGAAGCACCGATTGCGGAGTCAAGCCAACGTGCCCCATGACCGGAATTTCAGACCGTAGCAAGGCCGTGATGGTCGCAGCCATCCGTTCTCCGCCCTCGAGCTTCACGGCCATTGCCCCGGCTTTGATTAATCGCACAGCACTTCGAACCGCTTGACGAGGGGATTCCTGATAACTGCCGAATGGCAGGTCGGCAACCACCAGACATCGTCGAACTGCCCGAGCAACCATCTCGGTGTGATAAACCATTTGGCTCAGCGTCACCGGCAACGTACTGTCATGTCCCTGAACGACCGTTCCCACGGAATCGCCTACGAGAATCGCATCGACCCCCGCTTCGTCGGCCAACTGAGCCGACGGATAATCGTAGGCCGTGATCATCACGAGCTTTTCTGCTCGCCCTTTCGCGGTCCGAAAACTCGGGACGGTCATTCGCGGTTGCGGAATTGAACTGTCAGCCATGGACTCCTCGCAATCGGGCGATAAAATCGCCATCGGCGTCTCGAAAATTCTAAGATAACTTTATCGATTCTCGCACCCTTCTCCGACAGCATCGATTCCGCCATGAGACCGACCCAGTTTTCAGCGATTCCGGCTCAAGAAGAGCTGGCTAGCATTCCCCGAGATTTACGGTTCCATCCCGTCGAGAATCCCCAGCCACGAACACTGACACTGGAACAGATTCACAATTACAACCGAACAGGATACTTGAAACCGTTTCGAATCTTTGATTCAGCGGAAATCGCGGAAATCCGCGGTTATTTTGATCGGCTCCTGGCAAAATACCTGGCGGCCGGGCAAGATAGTTATTCCATCAGTACCGCCCATCTTCGGCACGGCCGCGTCTGGGATCTGCTCACGCATCCGCGGATTGTTGCCCTGGTCGTCGATTTGCTCGGTCCTTCTGTGATCGGCTGGGGCTCCCACTTTTTCTGCAAAATGCCTGGTGATGGCAAAACCGTCTCGTGGCATCAAGATTCGAGTTATTGGCCGTTGACCCCCTCAAAAGCGGTGACGGTCTGGTTAGCGATTGACGACGCTGATCGGGAGAATGCCTGCATGCGTTATCTGCCCGGCACCCACGTCCTCGGTCACCTGACCTACCGCCTCAGTGAATCCGACGAAGCCAACGTCTTGAATCAGACGGTTCCGGGGATCGAGGCTTACGGCGAACCGGTCGATGTCGAACTCAAGGCGGGTGAAGCCTCGATTCATTCCGATTTGTTACTTCACGGCTCGGAAGCCAATCGGTCGGCACGCCGGCGTTGCGGTTTGACCTTGCGATATACCTCCGGGGATGTTCGTGCTTACCTGGGGTGGCATCAGAAAGGGGTTGTCGTGGCCGGGCCACCGCCGGAGCACTGGGCTAACCAGCCCCGACCCGAGGAAGATTAAAGCCTTCCTCCACCCGGGTTCCGGAAGACTCACTTTTCGACTTCGATGCCACCGTTCCACTGCGGTGGCGGCCCACCAAAAGTTTTTTCACAAGTATCGACGAATCGCATCAAAAACTGGGTCGGGCCATCGGGAGGAAATGTGCGAATCGTCGTCCGGAATCCGTTCCAATCACCGCTTAAAAACTTCGTCAGTGCTGCCTCATAGACCAGGCGATTCGATTCCGACAGGTACGGCACCGACTTTTCGATCTCGGGCGGCAACAACTCGCCAATCAAAACTGGCTGAGATAACCCTGCCGGAATGACCTTGGCCAGCTTGCGGATCCGGCACCAGTCCCGGCGCGACTGACTTAAGTATGTGGTCACCGTTTCGTCCACTAAGATGGGCACTTCGAGCAATTTTGTGGCTTTTTCCAACCGGGCCGCTCGGTTGACGACCGGACCGAAGACATCAATTTTAATTTGATCGAATGTCCCGAGCCGTCCAGCGATCGCCGGGCCATGGGCGATGCCGATGCCACAGGAAAACCTGGACCGAGCATGCTCAGGGAAAGCCCGACAGGCACTGAAGCGACGGCGGATCTCCAGCGCGGCTTTGGCGGCACGCTCGATGGAATCCGGTTGCGGCAACGGCCATCCCCAGAACCCCATCGCGGCGTCCCCCTGAAAATCGCCAATCACCCCCTCCTGTGCGACAATGGCCCGGCTGATTTCGTCCATCGCCTCAGACACTCGGTTCCAGGTCGCCATCAAGTTGTGTGAGCCGTCTTGGACTGTTCGCGTGAATCCTCTTAAGTCGCAGAAGAGCACGGTCACCGGTAATTCTTTTGGCTGAGTCACCTCGTCTAACCGGCTACCTTGCAAAGCATTGCGGAGGACGGGAGAGAGGATCTGAGCAAGAAAACTGTCGCGGTGCTGGAGATGCTGGAGCTCCCGCAGACTCGAAAAGATGTCGGCAGCCAGCCGGACGAATTTCATGTCGCTGTTGAGTTGGGGCAAATCCCCGGTGGCTTGACTCAACAACAGTTCCTCTTGAATCTGGCCCGCCAGATAAATCCCCTCACGGGTTGAGCCATACAATGGCACACACAACGCCCAATCGGTTCCGGCCCCGATCGTCGGAATCTCGACCGGGGAAGGCATGGCAATGTCAGTCCAGACATAGCGGACGTTCTCAAATCCTTCGAGGGCACGATGAACCAGTTGCCGACTTGGTTGAAATCCGGACTGGGGGAGATGTCGCCACTGGATCGCTTTGATACAAAGACTCGGATGATCATTGAGTTCTCGCGGGGCCAAAGAAACCAGGGCGACCACGTCCGCCCGAGGAACCCCCCGCAGCACCACTTTCAGCAATTCTGATTCTAAGCTAGCTTCATCCGCAGCCATCCGGATCAATTCCGGCAACGCCTGCAAGGCTTCGATTCGCGGCATCGGATCGACGAAGCTGAGTTCTTGAAGTTCCTGGCCTGTGACCGTACGTTCGATCGGACTGGCATCTGGCAATAACGTAAAGACAGTATTGCCGATTTGAAAGCGATCATACAATACTGCGGCAAAGTCCGTTTTCGGAACCTTGACATCCGGATGACTCTTGTCCAGAAGAAGGATCGAGTTTCTTGCTTCGGGCCACTTGCTGACGTGGAGGGATTCGCCATCCCAACGAATCATGGCATGATTATTCGAAATATGTTTATCTTCAGGAAAATACAGATCAGCACCATAGTCCGGTCGGTAGTTGGGATGATCCGGCAGGCGTCGGGGTTCACGGCCGAGTCGTAACGATTGGCCGGGTACTATGGAAAAACTCCGCTCGATCGGAGCCGCAGTCGGGTGCTCACGATAGACCGCTCGGAGAATCAGCCGTCGGCGGCTTTCAGAATCGTTCGGTGTCATCGCACCACGGTTTCCGTAAAATCCAAAAGATAATTTATTGTAGCCGAGATTTGCCGGGCTGCCGAGCTAGCTACCGGAAGCACTCAGACAGTTCAGGTTAATATTGGAATACCGCTTCCACGAATACCGAAGCCAGCGGATTCACATCCCGGTCAAGCCGCTGGTACAGTGCCTGAAAACCGCTGGCGGGAAACAGGACCGCGGCACCAGCAAGGAAGATGATCTGATTGTTTAACAGCGGGCGAAATTCCAGTCCCGTGCTGAGATCGGTACCGATTTCACGATCAATTTTCGGTTGAAACAGAAAAGTTTCGAGTACATTTGTCTTATCAAACCACAGAAAATTCACATTGTTGATCGATCGGAGACGGGGTGTGATTTCGAGATCGATACCACCATTCACAAGAAACAGGCCGGGATTGACGTAGTTCGCCTGTCCTTGAATCGGACTCGATCGCAGGCTGGGAATCAGATTCAAACGGCCGACCGTCTGCACTCCGAAGAGTGGCAAGCCATTGCGTTGAAAGTAGCTGAATTCTCCGCCGGCAAAGATGGGATTGGCCAGAATGGTGTCGAAGCCGGTAGCTCGACTGTTGCTGGCGTCGCCGTCGCCGGACGAGTATAACCCCGAGGCTCGGAAGCGGATCCAGTCCCGGTCGTATGAGACTTCCAGGGCGGCAAACTGAGCGCTGACATCGACTGCTTGATTCGCAATCGGGTTGCGGCTGTCGCGCCCGAGCACCCAGTATGCCATGTGCGTGATATTAAATCGGCCAATGTGCCCATCGCCACCCGCGCCGAGGTAGACCGTCTGCACCCGGTGGGGCTGGAACACCCCGGCTGGATCGGGGCGGACAAGGAACCCGGCCCGGTCAAAGCGAGTACTCGGCTGATCATCGTTATAATGCATGTTTGCCAGGAAGGTATAACCAGGGAAGTAAAAGTCCTGAACAAAGTAGTTAACAATCGCAACGTTTTGATGTCGATCATCAAAACTGTTCAGGCCGCTGAACGTGTCTTTCTCAAATTGTTCGGTGTACACGAAGTTAAACTGCTCTTTGTTTCCACGCCGAGTGCCAAACACCCGGGCCATCAAGTTCGTGTCGGCGTAGATGAAGCCGCGAAAGTCGGAAACAAATGGCTGGGAGCCGAGCCGAACCGAGATGAAATCGTATTCCGCACTCAGGTCAGCCAGCTTGACTTCGCCAAAGAATTCCTGAAACGCCCACCAGGTTCGATTCCGGGTCGCCCCTTTGAGAACATTCGGGCTGACTTGGGCGAGTTCAGACACTGCCAGGCTGTTGAAATTGAATACGGGTGTGAGTTTGATTCGCCAGTCGGCCGGTTTAAAAGCCGCGTCACCGTGAAACAGATCAAACGAAGTCAACAAAAAGTTGCTGGAGACATATTGATTTGGCCGCCCGAAAAATTCTTCCGTGAACGGTCGGGCCGTGCTCTCAAACGGAGTTGTTTGCGTCGGGATTTCCGCGTATTGATTCAACGACAGGACCAGTGCCGTGAAGTTGAAGAACGTGTGTTCCCCGATGATCGGATAGTCGCCTTTGAGCACGTTTTGCGAATACGGATCAAAGTAAGTGCCCAGGACATAAGGATACTGGTCAAGAACCGGGTGACCGCGATCGTAGCGATCCCATTCGGGGTAGCCGATCCGCCAACGGTCGGGCATCGGCACAAAATCCTCGGTGGCATGGATGGTTCGCTGGACCCCGCTCGGCCCGGAAAAGCCGGGTGTCGGATCGATCAGGGTGGTGGTGAACGTCGGCTGACGATCGCGGCGTTCCGCCATGGGTTCCGGAGAAACTGGCCGATCGAGTAGCGGTGGGCGTCCGGGGTTTGTCGGTCTGATTGACCCTGGGAGTGGAGCATCGAGAAACGGCGGCCCTGCTGGCGGTTCGAGCACGGCTGCAGAATTGTTATCAGCAGCAATCGGTACAACCGCTGCCGGTTCAGCCGCAGCACTCGGTCTGGTGACGAATGGTACTCCGAGTGCTGCCAGCCCAGCCAGCAGCACCCGCCGTTTGAGGCTGATCATGGTCATGACAGCACCCCAGGAGACGGTACATCGAGCACTCTGTTCACCACCATCCGGCTTTTGCTAGGCGCTATCCGGCTCCCTTGCATAACACCGTTATCGGATTTTTATTCGAAAGACTTGACGATTGTGACAATTCTAGCGGTTTTTCCAAATGCCGCAGCTTTATGGCAGCGATGTTCAGGGCTGTTGCCGGTAATTCCGAGTCATTATCCGGCCGAAGATCTTGGTGGTGTCGCTGATGTTCCGTCGAGGAGCCCCGATATGCGAGCGGCTTATGGCCATCCACGACTGAGAGCGTTATTATTCGGTCTGGCTGGTTATTGCGGTGCAATACTCGCTGGCGGAAGCTTCTGTCAGGGAGCAGATCGGGGTTTCAACCCTTACCCCGGTGCCGTGGCCACGGATAAAACCCACCGATCTCCGCAGAGTCTTCACCGCCAAAATACTTCCGAGCGAGCCGGTCAGCCGCAGCAGGTTTCCCGGCTTGCCAGCGTCCCTCCGACACGTTCACCGCATTACACCGGAGGGTATGTCGGCGGTGGTCGTCTGGTACTGTTCCGAAAAAACTCGGATGGTCGCTTGGCGGAAACAGACGGCACCTGGGGTTATGATTACACCCTCTTCAACCGCCGACCTGGTCGTATTTTCCTCAACTGGTGGCACAGTCGTCCTGTTGAACCTGGGGCTGGAACCTATGATCCCGATGGCGTTCACGTTCCGGATCCAGTTTCTCGGCACTTTTTTCAAAAACTGCTGACAGGGGGACGTGAACATCACGAACATCGAGGGACCGTGGGAGGCACGCCTGAAAGCGACTAATGCCCGGGTGGATCTCTCAGTCCGCGGGAATTGACTCGGGATTGTCGAACCTTCCTGTCCCATCCAGGCCGGGTCGTTTATTGTTCCTGCTCAGCGGCTGGCGTAATCGTCAGGGGATATTCCGGAAGCGTAAGACCCAGTCTCGGCAACTCTTGCAAACGCTTCCAGGCCCGGGTCACACGTTCTTCTTCCTGACGGACAAACTCGGGATCAAGAGCTGCACGGGAAAAATGCCCCTCCACAACCAGATCGGCATATGCTGGATCGGCAATGAATTGTGCCAGAAATGGATTGCAGCGGATGTGACGTTCTGGATGCCGATGCAATTGCTCGAGCGGAATTTCTCCCAGCACATATCGCAAATACAAGTCGGATTCCGTAATCATGGCCACCTCGCCGCCGCAGACTTGGCAACGATACCCCTCGTCGCAACGTGCCATTTTGAGAACCTCAATCCGTTGTTGAAGATGTCCACTGACTGTCATTCCAAGTATCATTCAGTTATGGCAAGTGTGTTCGATTCTGATTCTTGGATTGTCTCTGATGTCAGTACTTGATCGTTTTCGCCTGGATGGTCGGACCGCTTTGATAACTGGTGGCAGCCGCGGTCTGGGCGAAGCTATGGCGATGGCTCTCGCGGAAGCGGGTGCCGACCTGATTTTGATTGGACGCCAAGCGGACGATCTTGAGGCCACAAAGTCCGCACTGACGGCTGCAACAGGGCGAACGGTCTGGATTATCTCGGGCGATCTCAGTACACCCGAAGGTGCAGCCGCGGCCTGTGATCAAGCCCTAGCGTTGGGCCAAGCCGTTGACATCCTGATCAATAATGTTGGCGGCCGACGCCTTGATGTCCCCCTGGAAACCACGTCGATCGAAGACTGGAAACGTCTTGTGGATCTGAACTTAACGAGTGCGCTGGTTTGTTGTCAAAAATTTTTCCCAGGGATGCAGAACCTTCGCCGAGGTTCAATCATTAATATTACATCCGTGGCTGGACCGCTAGCAATTAAGGGGATCCACGGTCGCCATTATGAGGCGGCAAAAGCGGGACTCACCGCATTAACGAAGTCACTTGCAGCCGACTGGGCTCCTTACGGAATTCGCGCCAACGCCATTGCCCCGGGTGTTTTTCGAACTGCACCGAACCGGCGTTGGTTCAGTGAAAAGCCGGAATTTGAAAAAACGTTTCTCGATCATATACCGATGGCTCGCCTAGGCGAAGCTCATGAGATTGGCCCGGTCGCCTTGTTCCTGGCCTCGGATGCGAGCAGTTATATCACGGGGGCAACCATTTATATCGATGGCGGGTTTACACTGTGGTAAGCTAGAATCAGTGAAGTTCGCCAAGGTAACACTCTCCCACGCTGCCGTCTGTCTGACGAATCGAGGTTGATCATGCCTCTTCCCGTGGTCGCCATCGTCGGTCGACCGAACGTTGGCAAATCTTCGCTTTTCAACTGGCTTGCAGGCCGGCGGATCAGCATCGTTGATCCCACAGCCGGGGTCACCCGCGATCGCGTAACCACGACCTTGGAGGTCGACGACCGTTATTTCGAACTGGTCGATACCGGCGGGATTGGCATCGTTGATCATGATAATCTGACCGAGGATGTGGAACGCCAGATTCAACATGCGATTGATGCTGCTGCCGTCATTCTCTTCGTGGTCGATATTCGGGAAGGCGTCACCCCCTTGGATAAGATGGTCGCCGAGCGGTTGCGGGGCTTAAACAAACCGGTGATCTTTGTTGCCAACAAAGCCGACGATCCCAAATTTTCCCATTACGTCGGCGAGCTGTACCGCCTGGGTTACGGCGACCCGATCTTGGTGTCCGCGGAACAAAAGCTCGGCAAAGAGCCGCTGTTCACAGCCATCCTCCGCTACCTCCCAGAGGATGCGGAATCGAACCCCCCAGCCGATGCCGATCTGAAAATTGCTCTGGTGGGTCGCCGGAACGTCGGCAAAAGCACTTTTATCAATAGTCTCGCTCAGTCTGATCGGGTGATTGTCAGTGAAGTCCCCGGAACCACCCGCGATAGCATCGATGTCCGCTTCGAACGAGATGGTAAATCCTTTCTCGCCATCGATACAGCCGGGGTCCGCAAACGGCGAAGCCTAGCCAACGACATTGAATATTACAGCTTGCACCGTGCCGAACGCTCGATCCGCCGAGCCGATGTCGTCTTACATCTCTTTGATCCCCGCTTGCGAATCAGCCGGGTCGATAAGCAACTGGCCGAATCTATTCTCGAACACCACAAGCCCGTGATTTTCGTTGTCAATAAATGGGATCTTGTTCGCGATCGCATCCCCACCGAAAAGTGGGCCGACTACCTTCGGCAACAATTCCCAATGCTCGATTATGTCCCAATTGCATTCACCACCGCACTCCGTGGCAAAAATGTCTTCCGGCTTCTGAATCTGTCACAACTTCTGCATAAACAGGCGGGCCGACGTGTCAAAACCGCTGATTTAAACCGAGTGCTCCGTCAAGCGATGGAAGTCAATACCCCACCGGTGCGGATGAATCGCGTTGCCAAGTTGTACTATGCTGCCCAAATCGGCACCCATCCGCCGACCATTGTCCTCGTCACGAATGGCCCGGAACTTTTTGACCCGCCCTACATCCGATACCTTACCAAGACTCTCCGAGATCATTTCCCCTTTAGTGAAGTCGCCCTGAAAATCCTTGTGCGGTCCAAGGCGGAAGCCTCAGCACGGTCAGAGCGAACCAGCGAAAACAGTGCCGAAGCCGATCCCCTCCGCGAGCCCGAGGCACCTCCACGCACGGACGAGACTTTGGAACTTCCCCAACTTTCCTGGGAACAGCCTGTCGATCCGCTCACCCCGCAAATTTTAAGCGATGTCGATGAGGTCAGCCTTGGGGACCCGGGGATCAATCCCCTGCCCACAAGACCTCAGATGGAGGGTGAAGTCGAATCGCCTCCGCCCTCGCCAACTGCCATCCGTCGCCGAAAAAAAACCGGGCCGGAGACCTGGAATTTGTGATCCTGTGGCTTGCCAATTAACTCGTCGTTCGGGGCGTCATCATCGCCAGTGCCTGCGCAATCGGTATGAATCCGGTTCGGAGTGATTCTTGGTCTTCCGCGATATTTCCCGAGAACTTCACAGCCTGGTCAATCGCAAACGGCCCCACCCTGATTCGCCGCAACGATTCGATGTAGCCGCCTACCCCCAGCCGTTCCCCCAGATCTCGAGCCAGCGAACGGATGTAGGTACCCTTGCCACACTCGATCATCAGTTCCAGCAGGGGCCAGACATACTCCAGGCGTTGAATCGAATCGATTTGGACCCATCGGGGAGAAAGGTCAAAGCGTTGCCCCTTGCGCGCCATCGCATAAGCCCGCCGCCCGCCGACTTTAATCGCCGAATACTGGGGTGGACGCTGCTCGACCCGACCCACAAACCCCTGCAATTCCCGGTCGATTCGCGCTGGATCCGGAATCGCAACATTTGCCGCCACAGTGATGATTCCATCGGCATCATCGGTGGTACTCCGGCCCCCAAGGCGTATCCCGGCTCGGTAGGTTTTTCCCAGGCTTTGAATCGTCTCGGCCTGTTTCGTGGCTGTACCCACACAGAGAACCAATACCCCCGTTGCTAAGGGATCCAGTGTCCCTGTGTGCCCGATTTTCACCCCCCGTGGTAACAGCAGCTGAACACGATTGACCAGAGCACGGGAAGTCATTCCCGCCGGCTTATCGACGATGAAAATCCCATCCAGCATCCTTGGCCCTCGAGAAATTCGCGCTTCACCTGAAGATTGCCAAAATTTTTCGCCTTTACCGATCCATCGGACTTGACCAATTTGTTTATAGCCGAATAAAATTTTGTTAATATTCTTAGGCAATTCGCATGTGTTGAATTGATGTCGATTGTTCACTCGCACAAGCGACATCAGCAAAAAAGTAGTTTCCACATTCCGTCTGAGGGTTTTTTCTCCCCACATTCCTCAGTAAGTTTCGGAGGTACAATCAATGCTCTCTCTCCCAGCAACGTCTTGCTCTCGAAGAAATGTTCATGGTTTTACGCTGATTGAACTCCTCGTTGTGATTGCCATCATTGCGATCCTCATTGGCCTACTCCTCCCGGCTGTGCAAAAAGTTCGCGAAGCTGCCGACCGGACGAAATGTCAAAACAACCTCAAGCAACTGATTCTCGGACTCCATAACTATCACGATGCGAACAATCGCTTGATTCCCCGGCAAAATTTCAGTGCCACCATCCCCGGTAGCAACGGTCGCCACTCGGGTATGCAACTGTTGCTCCCGTTTATCGAACAAAATAGCCTTTTTCAGCAGTTGCAAACAGTACCAAGTGGGATGAGTGCTCCATTCACGATGGTTCCGTGGGATGGGAGTTATGCTCCTTATCAAGTGCTGATTCCGACCTTTATTTGCCCAGCAGATCTTGCACCCCCCACCACTGGCATCCAACGGACCAATTACATGCTGTGTAGCGGCGACTCCCAGACGAACGGCGACACCCCCCGAGGTATGTTTGGCAACAATACCCGCTTTCGCATTCCCGATGCGAAAGATGGCACCAGTAACACCATCTTCATCGGCGAACGTCTCCGGGGCCGAGGGGATGGCAGTATTGCCGACAATTATGTGGATAACGGCGGCTGGTTCACCACCCCACAGCAATGTTTGAACACCTTCAACTTTTCCACCCGCCGCTACAACACCGTCGGGGGCAGCACTCCAGGAACTCGAGGTTGGTCGGGGATGCGTTGGCCGGACGGCGGCATGGGTTTTAGTGGCCTGACCACCAGCACCGGCCCCAATACACCTGCCTGTGCTCTCAATAACCACGATGCCCAACCAGGGATGTACCCCCTCAGCAGCGATCACCCCGATGGTGCGAATGTGGCCATGGGTGATGGCTCCATCCGCTTTATTCGCAATTC
>Ga0209017_10000157_pt1 | contig 67817 bp, 56 predicted proteins | sample YNPBryunderm2012_FD_185812 | JGI IMG/M metagenome (GOLD analysis project Ga0209017, IMG submission 185812) | Anoxygenic and chlorotrophic microbial mat microbial communities from Yellowstone National Park, USA - YNP Bryant MS undermat 2012... ... | reverse complement strand
AATCATTATTGTCCCTTGGGTTAGAACGTGTGGGTATGCCGAGAAGTCCCGGACCAACCTTCCGCTTCCGTCCATCGGTCCAGAACGAGCGGATTACCACCACGATCGCCCTCAATATCAAGTAAGACTATCAGTTTTTTCTGGACAAATGAACCCCAAGAAAATCGGGTTACACCCCTTTCTTTTGGCATGCGCACCTTGTTAGGGGAGCATACACTCCTTGTTATTGTCTAGTTGTTGCGGAATACCCAGCGCCGATGACAAAAACGGGGTGACTTGCTAGCCGTTTCCTTCAGTTTCGAGTGTTTCGAGTATTGCGTCTGTTTCGAGGACGTGGTAAAATACCTCCGTCGCACGACAGGAGGTAGATAGGCATGACCAAGCTGATTCCCAGGAACATCGAGACGGTTGTACCGAGCGAGGCCGATGTTCAGCTGGCTCGCGAATCCATCCGCCGGCTGGCCACTTGCCAGTTGGACCGGCAGTCTAGCGTCCGTATCAAGGTCATGGACGACGGCGAGGAGGCCGAGCCGGTCACCGTGCCAACGTCGGCTTTCAGGCTGTTCCTGCAGCTGTTGACGGAGATGGCCCAGGGGAATGCCGTGACCCTGATTCCCACCCACGCTGAGTTATCCACCCAGCAGGCTGCCGACCTGCTCAACGTTTCCCGACCGTACTTGATCAAGCTGCTCGACGAAGGAAAAATCCCCTACCGCACCGTTGGCAAGTACCGTCGTGTTCGCTTCGATGACCTGATGTCGTATAAGCAGAAAGATGATGAGGCACGAGCCAAGGTGCTTGATCAGTTGACGGCGGAAGCCCAGGAACTCGGGATGGGTTACTGATGGAACTGCCTGTCACCGCCGTCTACGATGCGAACATCCTCTACCCAGCTCCGCTTCGCGACTTGTTCCTCCGGCTCGGACAAGTAGGACTGGTGCGGCCGCGGTGGACGGAGATGATCCACGACGAGTGGATTCGCAACCTCCTCAGGGACAATCCCCAACTTTCACCGGAACGCCTTGCCCGGACCCGGAGCCTGATGAACGAGGCGCTTCGCGACTGCCTTGTGACGGGATATGAGGAGTTGATCGACTGCCTGACACTGCCTGATCCCGATGACCGGCATGTTCTGGCCGCAGCGATCCGTGCCGGAGCCGAGCTTATCGTAACCTACAATCTGACCGACTTTCCGGCGGAGACGCTCGCCCGATATGACATCAAGGCCCAGCATCCGGATGATTTCCTGGTTTCCTTATTGGACGTGGCTCCCGATGCGGTCTGCGCTGCTGTCAAACGACAGCGACAGAGTCTTCGCAACCCGCCGAAGACAGCCGAAGAATTGCTCGCCACGTTCCAGAGTCAGGGACTGACTCAAGCTGTGGCCCAACTCCGCCAATTCATCCAACTGCTTTGATCCTTCATCCTCCTTTCGACTGGTTCTGTCGAGGAATCCGTTCACCTCCGTCACAGATTTCGTTGGATTCATACCGGCGAACAAGGAAGCTCACTGCCGCCCTTGGACTGCGGTTATCTTCTCGGATTTGCCGGGAAAAACACGAGGAAAGCTGTCGGGGAGTTTTCACGTGTCTCAGGCTGTCGATGTCTGGCATAACATGGGGGTGTACCCAGATTTTTTTGGAGCAGAAGTCCAGTACATCAGACGGTCTGGCGTGATGTGGAAGGTGATCGTGCTGGAAATCCCCTCGCTATAGACCGGTGGCCGGTAACGATGGCTGGTCCAGGACTTCTTCGGTATGCTTACTCGTTCTAAACCAAGGGACAATAATGATTGCCGGTCAGGGACTTCCCAATCGCTGCTGGAACCCCAGAAAATCCAGATACACCCCAAGTTGGTCTGCGTCGCTCCATTCGGCTGAGTGGTTACAACCAGGCAAAGGTGATTTTGGGCCGACAAGCTGGGGTTTGCGGAAGCGGTGGGAAGGGAGTTCAGGAGGATTGGGCCAATTTATCGTAATAGCAAATTGGTTGAATCAGGTTTTTCGGAAGCGGTGGTAAGGGAGTTCACGGGGATTGGGCCGGTTATCGTAATAGCCAATTGGTTGAATCGGGTTTTTCGGAAGCGGTGTGAGAGAGTTCACGGAGCTTTGGGCTTCGGATAGGTAATCTGAGCGGTTCGGCGGAGTCGCTGGAGTGTTTGTTGTCGGAGATGTTCCGCGAAGGCGTCCAGCACTTCGGGCAGGCACTCTTCGATCGGGGGAGCCGGACGGTGGGTGCGTTGGTGGACATAGAAGAGATGGAATCCCCATTCCGACTCGATTACGGGGCTGAGTGTGGCTACGGGAAGGGTGAAGGCGTGCTGAAGCCAAGGTTCATCATGAGCCAAGGTATGGCGGCTCAGAGTTCCCAGGTCCCCGCCGAAGGCTGCGCTGGGACAATGCGAATATCGCCGGGCAGCTGAGGCAAAGTCCAGGCGATGGGACAAGATCTGTTCCCTCAAGGATTCCAGTCGTTTCTTCAGACGCTGGCGCTCCTCCTCACTGGCATGAGGATCAACCCGCAAAAGGATATGACTGACTTGGGCGGTGCTTCGTTCAAATCGCTCCTTATGAGATTGATAGAACGCTTTGAGACGCTCATCGGTGGCCTGATGGTGAACGTAGCGAAGCCAGCGGCTGTGAAGGGACCAGAGTTTGTGGAGATGTTCCTCTGTGGTACCGATTTCACGGCAATAGTCCGAAAGGGTACGCTGTTCGCGGCGGAGACGCTCCAGGAGAACTTTCTTTTGGGTCGCTATAACGTTCGGATCCTCCGGGATGTTTTGTTGGTCCAGGAACTGCTCAAGCAGTTTATCGTCGATCAGATCGTTGAGGATAGCAGTCCGGAGAGCTTCGCGGTCCCGTTCCGTCAGCGGAAGGTGTCTGACGGCAGCCGTCAAAGCGGCCTCCACGGTGGAACGGGCGATGGGGGCACCGTTTACGTACGCCACTGCTTCCTCGATGGAAGTGGGGTTGGTGCGGGGTGAGGCTGTGGCCTCCGGCGGAGTTGCCGTCTGGTTCGGAGGCAGCACTGTGGTATCCCCGTTGGCGACGTGGGAAATGCCGGCGATGAGGAGAACGGTCCACAAAACTGTTCGGGAATTACAGCTGTGGATATCTGCTCGGAACATAATGGGCAGAGCCTCCCTTGTGCCTGGTTCAGACGGAGCAGTAGCGGTGTATATCGGGGCCTTGCAGAAACCGCAACACAAGTCGGGCCGCGGCGCTATAAGATGCAGATATGGGGGATCGCAAGATACGAGCCTTGGGAATGGCCCTGACTCCGCCTGCGGTAGAACACCGGGTACGGCTGCTGCAACGGTTGCAACCCGGAGAGTTATTCATTCATGAGATTTACCGGAGTATCCAGGGAGAATCCACCTTTGCGGGGTTGCCCTGTGTGTTTGTCCGCCTGACGGGGTGTGACCTCCGGTGCGTCTGGTGTGACACTCCCCATGCCTTCACCCAAGGGCAGATTCTGCACCGTGAACAGGTAGTTCGCCAGGTTTTGGACTACAACTGTCCACTCGTTGAAATCACCGGGGGAGAACCATTGCTGCAACAGGAAGTGTACCCCTTGATGGAGGAACTCGCCGACGCGGGATGCACCATTCTTTTGGAAACCAGCGGTGCCCACGACATCTCGGCTGTGGATCCACGGGTCCACGTCATTATGGACTTGAAATGCCCAGATAGCGGTGAATGCGAGCGGAATTATTGGCCAAACCTGGCCATTCTTAAACCTACCGATCAGATCAAATTTGTCGTTGCCAGTCGTAGAGATTGGGATTGGGTAGAACAGACGATCCGGCAATACCATCTTCAGGAACGATTTGTGTGCTTGGTGAGCCCTGCCTTTGGTCGGGTTACACCCCTGGAGGTGGTTACCTGGCTTCTGGAATCGAAGTTGCAACGGGTCCGCTTTCAGTTGCAGTTGCACAAGTACGTGTGGGATCCGGCCACACGAGGTGTTTGATCCGCTCGGGCTTAGTGAAGGTGCGCCGTGACATTTCGCAGGCTCCGTCTCATTCGGCGATGAGAATGTCCTGTCTCATTCCCCGATGAGGAGGGCTGCTGCATGAGGGGACTGGTTCAACTGACGCAGGGCCCCGGAAAAGGTTTCGATGTCCTGGATTTGTGGATCGAGAATCTGGTAGGGCAATTGCCAGGCTTGGACAACGGCTTCGGCAAAGCGAGCGGCGCTATCCTGACTGCGCCCTTCCTTCCAGGCTCGATAACTACGCAGACCGATGAGCAATTTCAGGGGCAGTTGTAAGTCATAGATCACGTTGCGCAAAGCATCCCCTGCCTCAAAAAAACCGGTCGATTGAAGGATTACCAACGGTTGGGCTTGACCGAGTAAAAGCCCTGCTGCTAGACCGATGGCTTCACCCTCGCGGGTGACCCGAATCAGAGGTAATAACGAACGGCTCAAAGGTTCATCCCAGGCTCCGAAGAAGCTATCGGGAATCCAAACGACGTGGGTAAATCCCGCTGCGGTGATTGCCGCGACAGCATCCTGGGGCGACCACATGGTCAGTCCTCGCTGAGCACCGGAGTTCATCAGGGCACGCCAGCCTCAATATCCGGGCAATGTCTGGGTTATGGCAGATCAACCGCCTGGAAGGTTGAATCAGGAGACATTCCCGTCTGATCCTACTACGAAGAATACGGTGGAGAGTATTGTCGGAGGAGGTTCCGTTTCTGTGGTAAACGTATCCCCGAGGGATGTTTCGACGGCAGGGGGCCTGAATCGCTGGTGGTGGTACGGCGAAGGATTGATCTTGGCAGGAGCCTTTGCCTTGGCTTACACGCAAGGGCCGCTCTTCTACTCGAATCAAAACCAATATTTGTTACACGGTCTGGCGGCGGCAGGTGTCGGGTATCTCCAGCAAGACTGGCTGGCCAACACCCGTGATCCGACACCACTTTTCTCGCATTTGGTGGCCGTGGGTTATACCTATTTCGGTCCGGTCATCTTGCACCTTGCCTATTTCGTGCTTTTGCTTGTCTATTTCCTGAGTTTTCGCTGGTTGGTCCAGGCGTTGCCATTCTGGCGGGAGACTTTGTCTGCCCGTTGGGGGTTTGCCGCCCTCTTCACTGCAACGCATGCGGCAGGGCCACGGCTCCTTTCGGTGATCCTGACGGGCACTGATTACCCTTGGTATTTGCAGTGTGGGGTAGCCAATCAGTATCTGCTTGGTCCTGGATTACAACCATCGGCGTTTGGTGTGTTGTTGGTCAGTGGTTTGGCCGCTTTTGCCCATGGTCGCTTCCTTTGGGCTGGATTCTTGACGGGGTCGGCCTGCTTGTTTCATTTCACCTACTTCCTCCCCGTGGTGCTACTGGTGTTGGGATACGTCCTGGTTATTTTGGCAGACAGGAGCGACCAAAGTTCCGGCGGCCGGGCGTTGGTTCTGCTCGTGGCCGTTTCCATTGTGTGCTTGCCGATGGCCGCGTACACATTGTTCACCTTCGGTTCCGCCAATCCGCAGACCTGGGCTGAAGCTCAGCGGATCCTGGTGGAAGTTCGCATTCCCCACCATGCGGTCATCGATCGCTGGTTTGCCGGGCCGGACACCTTTCAGTTGGTTTGGATCGCCTGCGGGCTGTGGATGGTGAGACGCTGCGTTTGGGGCAAGGCGTTGATTGTGGCTGCACTGGCTGGTTTGCTGTTATCCTTTGTGCAATATGTGAGCGACTCCCATCTGTTGGCTCTCCTGTTTCCCTGGAGAATATCCGCGCTGTTGGTCCCGACAGCTACGGCGATCATCATAGCCAGGCTGATGCAGGCGATAGGCGACTCTCCGAGCCTCACATACGGGTCAGGGATTCTGATCGGAGGGTTAGCTGTTGTCGGCGTCATGACGATGGTTCAAGGGTGGGGTTACCGGATGAACGCGGATGAAGAAGGTTTGTTGGTTTATGTCCGGGAGCATGTGCAGCAGGGGGATACATATTTGTTACCGATCCGCTTTCCTGCTGTTCGTCAGGGGCGAGGAACAGCATCCACAACTTTCACGCCACCTCCGCGCCCCCAACCGGGCTCTCCGCTTATTCCCGTGGATCTGCAGCGGTTCCGTCTGGTGACGGGGGCACCGATTTATGTCGATTTCAAGTCGATCCCCTATTACGATACCGAGGTGCTGGAGTGGTATCGTCGCATGAAGCAATGCGAGGAGTGGTACCGCGGTGGGTGGAACTCCCTACAGCGTCGGGACGAGTTACGTGCGGAGGGGATCACCCATGTGGTGACCCCTGCAAGTCAGCCTCTCTTCGCAGACTACTTGCGTATTGTGTACCAGGACCCCGCTTACATTCTCTACCGGATCGAGTGATCGAAGAAGCCGTGGAGTTTTCTCCTCCGGACTTATGGAGAATTTTTGAGTCGTCAGGTGTTTCTCGTCGCGGGAAGTTGCCGGAAGTATGGGGACTTGCGGGAAGTATGAGAAAGACAAGGGAAAACTTTGACACCCGTCTGCGGAGAGGGACACCCGTCTACGGAGGGGAACACTCGTCATGCGCTGGGTTCTTCCAGATAGGTGTAACCCTCCAGGCCGGCTTCATAGAATTTGAGAATCTGACGGCTTTCCGTTGCTGTGATACGTCCTTGGCGGACGGCACGTTCGACATCTTTACGCATACGATCCATCAGTTTTTCCGCACTGTACTGGACGTAGTTTAAGACTTCGGTGACCGTGTCCCCCTTGATGACATGATCGATGGATGGCGTTCCATCCTCGTCCAGGGAAACGTGGACAGCGTTGGTATCACCGAAGAGATTATGGAGGTCGCCCAGGATCTCCTGGTAGGCACCGAGCAAAAAGACGCCCAAATAGTAGGGTTCGTTCGGATCGAACGGGTGTAACTCCAGGGTGGAGCGAACATCCCGCAGGTCGATGAACTGATCCACCTTACCGTCGGAATCGCACGTGATGTCGCCCAGGACAGCTCGACGGACAGGGGCCTCGTGGAGTCGGTGAATGGGCATGATGGGGAACAATTGTTTGATCGCCCAGGAGTCTGGCATGCTTTGAAAGACGGAAAAGTTGCAGAAGTAGGTGTCCGAGAGCAGGGCATCCAGACCGTGCAATTCCTCCGGCACATAGTCGAGGGTACGGACAATGCGTTGCAGTTTCCGCCCCAACGCCCAAAAGATCTGTTCGGCGGCGGCGCGTTGCTCAATCGAGAGATGACCGAGGTTGAACAGCGTCAGGATTTTGTCCATCTGGTCGATGGCATCGTGGTAATGTTCCAGGAAGTTTTTTCGGTTCAAATCCCGGAAGTTGGCGAAGAGATCACGTAGAGGTTCCGGAGCATCCGGAGAGATTGCTTCTGGTGGCGGAGTCCGATCCACACTGGAAGTGCCGAGCACATCGACAATCAGCACGGAGTGGTAGGCGACCATGGCTCGACCACTTTCCGAGATGATATGGGGATGGGGAACCCCTGCTTCATCGCACACCTGCTTGATCCGATAGACGACATCGTTAGCGTATTCTTGCAGCGTGTAGTTGATACTCGACTCGAAAGCGGTTTGCGAGCCATCGTAGTCGATGCCCAAGCCACCCCCCACATCCAGATATTTCAGCGGTGCACCCAGGCGATACAATTCGACGTAGATCCGAGCCGCTTCGGTCAGGGCTTCCTTGACTTTGCGAATATCCGAGACCTGGGAACCCATGTGAAAGTGGGTCATTTGCATGCAGTCTTCCAGGCCACGGGATTTCAGATACTCGAAGGCTTCCAGCACTTCGGTGATCGTGAGTCCGAATTTGGAGCGATAACCGGCACTGGAGCGCCAACGGCCTGCCCCGCGTGTCGCCAACTTGACACGCACGCCCACAGGTTGTCGGACGTCCAGTTGCTCCATGTACTTGACGAGCAACTCCAGTTCCGTGAATTTTTCGACGACAGGAATAATGTTTTTGCCGATCTTGCGGGCCAGTACCACCATCTGAATGAATTCGTCATCTTTGAAGCCGTTACAGATGATGGGCGTGTCCCCGCCGCCATTGGTGATCGCCAGCACCGCGAGCAGTTCCGGCTTGCTGCCCGCCTCGATCCCGAAACCATACGGCCGTCCGAAATTGAGAATTTCCTCCACCACGTGACGTTGCTGGTTGACCTTGATGGGGTAGACACAGTGGTAGTTGCCTGTATATCCGTACTCGGCACGCGACTGGGCGAAGGCCTCGGCGATCTCTTGGATCCGGTGGCGGAGAATATCCGTGAAGCGGAGTAACAGAGGGGTTTGGATTCCCCGGGCGCGGATCTGATCGACCAGTTCCTTCAGATCAATCGCCTGTTGGGGATCCTTGTTGGGGTGAACGGTGACGTGTCCCAGTTTGTTGATGCCAAAGTATCCTTTGCCCCAGCGTAAGATGCCATAGGTTTCGCAGGCGTCTTGCAGTTTCCAGGCGACGGGCGTGTCAGCGTCGGTGTTCCGGCGGTCGAGAATCTTGCCCATCTACGGGAACCTTTCCCCGCGGCAGCGGGCGAGTGGAAGTTGGCGGCCCTCGTCAGGTCGCGGATACCCAAGATTCACATCAACGGATCGTTGACATCATACGTTCCTTTCTCCAGGATGCAACCGGTTTTGCGTCAAGTCTTTCATCTTTACGGAATCTACATCGGGTACCGTCGGGTGCTACCCCTTTCCGGGCAGGTGATCGAAAAGCAGAGATGGAAATTCCGACTCGATCTTGAGCCAGGACCACGATCAGGGACCCCCGAAAACACCCACCGAGAAATTGAAAATCTGGCGACGGTCGTCTGGCCCACGGACTACGGGGAAAGCAAAGTCGAACGCTAGAGGAAGCGGACCGAGGGCGGGAACGCTGATACGCAAGCCGGTGCCCACACTGACACGGTAGTTTCGGATCGCCACATTGCGTTCCACGGTGCCATGATCGACGAAGATGGCCCAGTGCAATTTATCGTTGGCGAGCAAGGGGATTTGGTATTCCACCGTGTTGATCCACAAGAAGGTACCTCCGATAGCCAAATTGTTTTCAAACGGTCCCATGCCGCGGAAAGTAAAGCCACGCATGCTGCGGATACCACCGCCGTAGAAGCGCTCATAGACGGGGGTATTACCGGTAGTGACTGCCAGCATCGAGCGGATGCCGAGGACATGACGCCCACTGCCGTCCTCGCGGGCCAGGTAGCGGGAGGAGAAAAACTGAGTCCACTCTGCCGTGCCGATGGGAAAGGCATTCGATCCTAGAACTTGCTCAAAACCGATGTCCAACACACCACCCCGCGTGGGATAGATGTAGGAGTCACGGGTGTCGCGGGTCAGGCCGGTCCTCAAACCGAGTAAGAAGTGATTCCCGCGGTCCTCGGCGATCTCCCGGGGAGCAAACCAGGGAATGTGGCCGATGTCGATCCCCTCCACCCGTGTCATAAAACTGGCCCGCCAGATCGGGTCGAGTCGGCGATCGATGGTAAAGCGTCCGCCGTAGCGATTTTCGATATACTCCGCAAACGCCCGCGTGAAAAAATACCCCGAACTGGTCAAGCCGAAGGGGGTATCAAAAAGATACGGCTCGCGAAAGGTGATGGAGTAACGTTGGAACTGGGTACCGGGCGCCGCTTCAATGCGCAGCTCCTGACCATCCCCCCGGAAGGCCCGACCACTGCGGATATCGTCCCAACTTGTCGGCCAGCGTGTCAGACTGAAGTTCCGTTCGTTGATCACAATGGTGCCGGTCAGACCCATGTCCGAATTGACGGCACCGCCGATCATGAATTGCCCCGTGCGTGTTTCTTTGACCCGAATGCGAATGTCCTTGAAGACGCTATCCCACTCATTGGGGAGAACTTCGACCGTGGGCGGATCCTCCGGATCAAAAATGCCCAGGCGTGCCAGACGCATGCGGGCTTCATCCAGGCGGTCGTACGGCAGAATCTGGCCGGGACGGAAGGGCAGCTCATTGAGGATGACCCGCCGTTTGGTCACCTCATTCCCCTCGATGATGATCCTTCCCACCCGGTCTGGTTCACCTCGATCATTGATGACCTCGTATTGGACCTGCACAGCGCCGGGTTGCCCTGCGACTTCGTAGAGCCGTGGCTCCACTGCTACCGGATATCCCCGCATGCCGTAGTAGTCCTTGATTCTCTGAGCATCAGCCTGGACGACACGCAGGTCATAACGTTTGCCGGGTTGCAATTCCGTCAAGGCTTCGAGACGCTCGGGCGGAAAGGACCGGGCGCCGCTGATGGTTTTGGCAGCCACGTGGTAGGGCCGACCCTCACGCACATGGTACACGATGCGAACCAGGCCCGGGTCCGGTAAAGGGACCACCTCGGGGGTCACCTGGACGTCCAGGTATCCCAAACCATGGTAGTAGTCGATAATCTTTTGCCGATCGATTTCCAGAGTCATCGGGTTGAATTTGCCGCCGAGAAAGCCGAGGATACGCTTCTGGGTGACCAGCAAAGTTCGGATCCGGGCCTGACTGGCCTGCTCGACTCCCCGAAACTCGATCCCCGCCACCTTGGCCACAGGCCCTTCAACAATCCGGTAAACCACACGTCGATCCGTGGGACGACTACCCTCGAGCAGTTCGACCGTAGCGAAATAGCGTCCTTCTTCCTGATAGCGACGTTGGATCGCCTGACGCCCCAATTCATTGGCCAGCGGATTCATCGGTTCCCCTTTGCGGATGCCGGTCAGTTGTTGCAGCTCCGACAGTCGCAGATGCTGCGCACCCAGATACAGGACCTCTTCCACGGTCTGGCTGAGTTCCTGAACATGCACCAACAGAGTGACCCGGCCATCGGGATCTAAGTGCGCCAGAATCTGAACCCCGCCAGGTACGAACCATTTCGTGGCATGCAATCGGCGGACATCCTCCTGGAGTGTCTGATCATCGTAGCGACTGCCAGGACGCGTTAGCATCTTGCTCCGGATTTGTTCCGCTGTGCGTATCCTGTTGCCGACGGGGATGACGTCAGCGATGATTTTTCCGTGCAGATTATCTTCAGCCCTCGCTGGGGGAGCAACCACAACCATCGTGGCTATGAGGACGCCGCTGAACAGGGGAAGTGTTCCCCAAAGGCATAGCCAACCGCCGAAAACGCCAGCACAGAAGCTGAGCAGACAGCATCTATATTGGCGTTGTTGCGGCATGAGTGCCCCCTTATGTCCCCTGAGTTCCACCCCTGTCCCGAAATGGGTTCATGTCCTCTTGCGTCTATGACCCGTGCTGAATCAGCCGACTTTCCCGTGACGGTGCTAGATGATGCGAGCTACGGCTTGTCAGCAGCAAGACCTCGCCATACGGCACCTTCACCGGTTTGTCAAGATGGCCTTCTCGCGAGATGGTCCGAAATGGAAGTGTGCCTTACTACGGCGGAAACGTGGAAGTCCACACCAGGGACGCATCTTTGGGGTATTCCGACCGATCCACTCCAGTGAGCTGCCGCAGTCCACCTTAATCCCAGTGGAATGGAGAAATGAAAACACAGACAGATCCAAGGAATGAGAGGAGAAAAAGACGTATCATGGAAAAATCACTTCACATGCTTGACACTGCGGCCTTCATCGGCTATCTTCGCCTGCGTCCTGCCTAAAGGTTTTCCTGTTGTAAAGTTAGAAGGTAAAGGGTGTCCCCAGTTTTTCGACAAGTATGAACCGGTACGACCCTTTGGCTTGAAATGGGTCAGGCTCCAGAGATTTCAAGCCCTAAGGCTTGGACTTGGGACACCTTCAAGCGTACAGACCCGCGGTGTGGCTTGAGAGTGACGGTCGCTCCCAAGGGCATACCGGGGAACCTGTTAGCTGAAAGGATGGGGTTTATGTTCCGCAAGCTGATGCAGTGCAGCGTGTTTGCCGTGATGGGAGTGGCGATGGTACTGGCGACCTATGGCTGGGCGATCTCGGCCAACAAAGCGGCTAGTATCAGTGACGTGATGAAAGCCAGCTTTGGCAAGAATGGGTTCAAAGCCAAGATTACAGCTGCGGCAAAAGAGAAGAATTATGATGAAGTGGCCAAGTTGGCCAAAGACTGGGTGGACTGCGTTGAGAACCTCCTGCAGAACAAGCCGCCCAAAGGGGATGAAGGAGCCTGGAAAGAACGGGCTGGAAAATTCCTCAATCTGACGCGTGAAATCCTCGCTGCCGCTGAGAAGGGGGATGGCAAGGGGATCAATGCCAGTCTTGGTGCTATCGGCAAATTGTGCGGCGATTGCCATAAGAATCACAGGTAATTCCCCGCGAGACGGGATCAGTCAGTATGCTGCCCAATCGAGATGCAGCTTTCGGTCATCCATAGTCAGCTAGCAGGCTCAGGCTTTTGGCCGAAGGCTCTTCGACTAAACCCGCACTTCCCCGCACATCTTCCGAACTATTGTGACATTACCACCGTGGGGCACGAAAACAGGCGTGCCCTGTTTTCCGTGTTGTTCTTCTTGCCTTTGGACCTGGTTGTGACTTGCTTGGCTGGTTCGAACACATTTCTGCTGACTGCCAGACAGAACGCGTGATGTCAGGAGAATTTGCCTCAGGAATTACCACCGATCCATTCCTATAATCTAAAATAACAAGGGGACATTCGAGAGAACATAGACATAGAACAGAGAAGCGATCGGGTCCAGCCGTGGCAGAGCTCTGGCCTGTAGCATTGCGGAATGAAGGAGACGGCTTGCGGATCGATTGGAGCGATGGGGTCGTGACTTTTGTGCGATGGCAAACTCTCCGGCAGAACTGTCCCTGTGCCTCCTGCACTGAGGAACGCCAGCGTCCCCCTGATCCTTTTCGGGTACTCTCGCCCCAAGAGCTGGCAGCCGGCCCTCCTCAACCCCAAGCCATGACGCCCGTGGGCCGTTATGCCTATCAGATTATCTGGAACGACGGACATGCTACAGGAATCTACACTCTGGAACGGCTGCGACAATTGAGTCAACCGATGCCTGGTTCGTAAGGTTTCTTCCCGACCCGTGGCGGCGTCGCCGCAGGAGAGTCTATGAGTTTGCCAACTTCCCATCCTGTTTCCCCTTCCCGTCCGCCCACTCTGTCTGGCGTGCGACATTGCATTGCTGTCGCCAGTGGCAAAGGGGGTGTCGGGAAGTCCACCGTGGCCGCCAATCTCGCCATGGCTTTCCACCAGATGGGGTTACGCACGGGGTTATTGGATGCCGATATTTACGGTCCTTCTGTTCCCCTGATGTTCGGCCTGGGAACTGTTGATCCTCAGACCACGCCGTTACCGTTGGAAAAATACGGTCTTCAGCTCATGAGCATGGGCTTCCTCGTCAGTCCAGAGCAGGCAGTCATTTGGCGGGGACCGAAAGTGGCTCAAGCCGTTCAGGCTTTCCTGGCTCAAATCCACTGGGGAGAATTGGATATCTTGGTTGTGGATTTGCCCCCTGGTACTGGGGATGCTCAATTGACGCTGAGTCAATCGGCCCCCCTGACGGGTGCTGTGATTGTCACCACTCCCGGCGAGGTGAGCCTGATCGATGCTCGTAAAGGGGTGAGGATGTTCCGCGAGGTTCGGGTGCCTATCCTGGGAATCATCGAGAATATGAGCTACTACGTCGATGAAACGGGCAAACGTACCACGATCTTCGGTGTGGGGGGAGGAATGAAACTGGCCCTGGAGGCGGGAGTGCCCTTCCTGGGTGAATTGCCTATCGATCCTCGGGTGTCCCAATGTGTGGACGGCGGCGAACCGATGGTCCGACGCTATCCTGATGCTCCTATATCTCAGTCCTACCGGACGATTGCGCAGACGATTTGGGAAACCCTGCAGCGTCAGCAGCAGAATGCACCGTTACCTGCCGTCCAACTATGAAAAATGCCCTTCGACTGATGAGGTGCCTTTGCCGCGGCACAACCCTATCCCCAAATACCTCAGGGCTGTCATGGATAAATCAGATAGCCCGGAAATCAGCGTATAATGTGTATGACGGTAAACTGCTGAACGATGATCCCCAACCCCGTATCTAGAGCCCCGAACGTATCCTGGTGAAGAAGAACAAAGAAAAGACAAGCTGGCACCACAGCTGCAACCATATTGATTCTCTGGGAACAACGACTTAGAATGCGGCGGGTAAGTGGACCTTTGCCACTTTTCAGCGGACGAAGCGGGAAGGGAGAATTCCGTATCCACCCAAAAGAAGGCTATTGAATTGAGGGGGCCAACCTCTGAGGGGGCAGCAAATGTCCACTCTCTTCCGCGACCAGGAAAAAAGTCAAGCAGAACTGAAAATGCATCGGCATACTGCAACATTCTTTCCGCCAACGGGATGTAAACCAGCAACCCCCGCATGGCTGACAAGGACACCTATGGCGAATGCCGGAAAGGGATGAAAACAGGCAAAAATCGTCGTATAACATATGGAGACAATCCCAAAGGGAGAATCGCCTGGCAGCAGAGATCTATCCAAATGAATAGCAGTAAGACGGTCTGTAAGGTCGCCAGGATTGGAAATGTCAAAGAGCTATGGAATGGGCGGGCCGATTTGTGGTTTGCCCTTCCCTAGCTCAATACCCCTACCGGGGGGAAGGAAGGCGGCAGGTATGTACGAGCGATTCACTGATCGAGCACGCAAGGTGATGCAGCTGGCCAATCAGGAGGCCCAGCGCTTCAACCATGAGTACGTTGGCACGGAACACATTCTGTTGGGTTTGGTCAAGGAAGGCTCCGGTGTTGCCGCCAATGTGCTGAAAAATCTGGACGTGGACCTGCGGAAGATCCGCATGGAGGTGGAGAAGATTGTGCAGCACAACCACCAAGGGGGAGACCAGGTCGTTATGGGTCGGCTGCCCCATACTCCTCGGGCCAAAAAGGTTCTCGATTATGCCTTGGAGGAAGCTCGCAGCCTGGGACACAATTACGTGGGCACCGAGCACCTTCTGTTGGGGTTGCTGCGTGAGCAGGAGGGTGTAGCCGCCCAAGTGCTCATGAATCTGGGTCTGAAACTGGAAGATGTACGCGAGGAAGTTCTCAACTTGTTGGGTCATAACATGCCAAACGAAAGCGAACAGGGAATCGGAAGCGGTGGCGGGGCGTCGGAGCGTGGAACTACGGCCCGGACGCGTTCCAGAACCCCTGCCTTGGATAGCTTTGGTCGGGACCTGACCGAGCTGGCACGTCAGGGTAAGCTCGATCCTGTCATCGGTCGCACCAACGAGATCGAGCGTGTCATCCAGATTCTGTCCCGACGTCAGAAGAACAACCCTGTGCTTCTGGGTGAGGCAGGCGTGGGCAAAACGGCCATTGTCGAAGGACTGGCCCAAATGATCGTGGATGGTAATGTACCGGAACTGCTTCGGGATAAGCGGATTGTCGTACTGGACCTGGCCATGATGGTGGCCGGTACCAAATACCGTGGCCAGTTCGAAGAGCGTATCAAGGCCGTCATGAATGAGGTGCGTCGAGCCAAAAACGTCATCCTCTTCATCGACGAGTTGCATACCCTGGTCGGTGCAGGTGGCGCGGAAGGGGCTATTGATGCCTCTAATGTCCTTAAACCTGCTCTGGCCCGTGGGGAAATCCAGTGCATTGGTGCAACGACCCTGGATGAATTCCGCAAATACATTGAGAAGGATCAGGCCCTGGCCCGTCGCTTCCAGTCGATCATTGTCAATCCACCCACTATGGCGGAAGCGGTGGAAATCCTCAAGGGGCTACGCGACCGTTACGAATCCCACCATCACGTGCAGATCACGGACGCAGCCCTCAAGGCAGCGGTGGAGTTGTCGGAGCGTTATATCACAGGTCACTGTCTGCCCGACAAGGCCATCGACGTCATTGATGAGGCGGGTGCCCGGGTGCGATTGCGGGCCATGACACGCCCACCGGACCTCAAGGAATTGGACGAGAAGATCGAAAAGCTCAATGCGGAAAAAGAAGCCGCCGTCATGGAGCAGGATTTCGAGAAGGCTGCGCATCTGCGAGACCAGGCCGAAAAGCTCAAGAAGGAAAAAGAGCGACTGACCCGCGAATGGCGGGAAAAGGCCAAGGAATCCGAAGCCATCGTTGACGAAGAGGTGGTCGCCGAGGTGGTCTCCAAGATGACCGGCGTACCCCTCAAGAAAGTCGGCGAGGATGAGACGAAGCGGCTCCTGAACATGGAAGCCGAGCTGCATACGGCTATTGTCAGCCAGGATGAGGCGATCAAGGCTATTGCTCGCGCCGTCCGCAAGAGCCGCTCCGGCTTGAAAGACCCCAAGCGACCCATCGGCTGCTTCATCTTTGCCGGTCCAACCGGTGTGGGTAAAACCCTCCTGGCCAAGCAGTTGGCGAAGTTCATGTTCGGCGACGAGAACAACCTCGTACAACTGGACATGAGCGAATACATGGAAAAGCACAATGTCAGCCGGCTGGTGGGTGCTCCCCCAGGTTATATCGGCTATGAAGAAGGTGGCCAACTCACCGAGAAAATCCGTCGCAAGCCGTATTCCGTCGTCCTGCTCGACGAAATCGAGAAGGCTCACCCCGATGTCTGGAACATGCTTCTGCAGATCATGGAAGAAGGACGGCTGACCGATAATGTGGGTCGGACCATCGATTTCAAAAATACGATCATCATCATGACTACCAACATCGGGGCGGAGTTGATTGTGGCTCAGGATGATATTTCTGCCCCACTGTTGCGAGGGGTCAAGAAGGACGCTGAGGCGAGCTATCAAGAAATGCAGAAGAAGATCCGTGCTCGCATGGAGAAGGAGTTCCGACCGGAATTTCTCAACCGCCTCGATGACATCATCGTCTTCCGGCAGTTGACGAAGGATGACCTCAAGCAGATCGTCAACATGGAGCTGGCAAAAGTGGCCAAGCGTTTGGAGGCCAAGAACCTGTCTCTGGAGGTCCGCGACGACGCCCGCGATTACCTCATCGAGAAAGGTTCCAGCCTCGAATTCGGTGCTCGTCCCTTGCGTCGGGCCATCGAGCAGCACCTGGAAGACATGCTGGCTGAGGAGCTACTCAAGTCTGCCTTCCAGCCTGGGGATACTATCGTGGTCAAAGTCGTCGGTGAAGGCGACCAGCGGAAACTGGGATTCGAAGTGAGCCGTAAAGAATCGTCTCAGGAGGCGGTACCTGTAGCAGTTGGCTGACCCTTGCCTTGCCAATCCGTAAGCCATACATGGTGATAAGTAATCCATGGGACGCTTGCCTCGCGCAAGCGTTCTCTTTTGTCAGAACGATTGAAAGGTGATCTTTTAGGGGAAGGAATTTCGCAGAGTCAGGGTGGTGACTTGCTAGTGGAACCACTACAGTAGTAACGAAGGTGGCAAGTCAAGGAGGCGGGCATGTCGATAGCCCAGCAGTTCCCCGAAATTGTGCGCTGTCGCGAGCCACTGGCACCTTACACGCGTCTGCGTATTGGTGGACCGGCTGATTACCTGGTGCAGCCACGAAGTGTCGAGGAATTACGTGCCGTGCTCCTGACGTGCCGACAAGCCCAAATACCGGTACGGATGTTGGGGGGTGGGAATAACCTCTTGATCCGGGATGATCCGATTGCCGCCGTGGTCATCCGCTTGACAGCCCCGGTGTTTACGGAAGTGCAAGTGCAAGGCAGATACCTTCGAGCAGGCGGGGGCGGCTCCCTTTGGCAATTGATTGCCACTTCCGTTCGTGCGGGTCTAACGGGTTTGGAAACCCTGGTCGGTCTTCGAGGAACGGTGGGGGGAAGTGTCCGCTGCAACGTCGGAGACCGAACCGGAGAAATCGCTACGGTGGTCCGCGAAGTGACCGTTATGACTGAGGATGGTACGATTCACCATCGGCAGCGGGACGATCTTCATTTTGCGGAACATTCGAGCGACATTGATGAACCAGTCATTCTTTCCGTACTCTTCGAGTTGGAACCTGAGAACACCACGGCCATTCTCAAGAGGATGCGCAAGGCCTGGATTTTACGCAAAGCCCAGGAGCCGTGGAGTTTCCAGGCTGCCGTGCGTCTCTTTCGCAATCCGCCCGGTAATACTGCAGCCGCCCTCATCGATCGTGCGGGTCTGGCTAAAACACGGATCGGTAGTGCCGAACTGAGTGAACGCAATTCCAACTATGTGGTCGCCCACCCTGGGACCACGGCCGCGGATATTCTGCGACTGTTGCAGACAGTGCAGACCCAAGTCAAAGCACGGACCGGCGTTTTACTCGAACAAGAATTGCATGTGTGGTAACTACAGACCTCGTTCACACCCCTTTTCCCCGCTCTGCTGAGTAAGCCTTTCACATCCGTTTTCCCCACTCTGCTGAGTACTCGGCAATTTCCGCTTTTCTCACGTAAGCGACCTGGGAGCACGCCTGGGTGACTCCAAGGAATTACCTCATCCGTGAGGCATAATGAGTGATATGAGCCGCCTCCTTCAAACCTCTCGACGTTCCAGACGAGTCGAAGCGATCGGTTGCTCTGCTCTTGTTAGGGGCCAAGTGAGGCTTTTCATCATACTGACAGGAACTGGCCTGATCTTTTTGGGTTTGGGATTACTCCATGGCTTTCGGTGGCATAATTCCGTGTTGTGTCAAAGGGTGCTCCTGAGGGAGCGTTACTGGTACGACTTCGACCATATTTGTTTGTCCAGCTCCACCGGGGTCCGACCGGCTCAGTTTACTTGCGGAAGTGCACTGTCTTTCTCGGTTAGCTCCTCGGGTTTTCCATTCTGTCGCCTGACTTGACGGAAAATCTGCGGACGGCGTTTGTGTGGCACCCTTGGGTAGCAGAGGTCAAAAGCGAGATGATCATGCCTGGAGAGGCGAGTCTATGTCGATCTCCGCTTTCAGACGCCGATGCTGCAAGTGGTCTTGATAGAAGGCCACCCATGCTGGGTTGATGAATACGGGGTACTCTTGCCTTCTGGGGCATCTTGCCAACAGGGGGATTCGCCCGTCGCCCGATTACGGACACCCCACCCACCACCGACTAATCTAGCCGGTCAACGATGATGGGAGGACCCACTGGTGCTGCAAGCTTTGGCCCTGGTTCAAGCCTATCAACCACGGCAGTTGGAATACTACCAGCGATATTGGGAACTGACACTGGCCGGTGGTCAAACGTTCTTTGTGACAGGTCAGCCGCTGGAATGAAAAGGTACCTCTGACGGTGGATAGTTGGTATTATTTCCGGGCTGCGCTATGAGCTTGGACGTGGCCTAGGCTCAGCAAGATGTGAGAACTTTACTTGTCTTGCTTAGAGGGTACGGGGGATTCTTTCTCAACGGGCTGGGCTGGCGGGGGCGGCTGGATAACTTTTTGGGCAGGAACCGCCTTTTCCGCAGGCATTACCTTTTCCAGGGCAGGCAGTTTTTCTGGCACAGGCGCAACAGGGACCGCCGGCAGCGGGATAGCTTCCACGGCAGGGCCGATCTGAATCTCAATCACGCCTCCCGGTTGGGCGGGAACTTTCACCGGAGGTACCGCAGGCTGGATTTGTATGGGTTGAATTTGTACCGGCCTCGGCTGAATATTCCGGTTTGGAATCGTGGTTCCCCCTGCACCGATCAGTTCCGGTGAAGAGAGGATCAAGGTGTCGTCCTTGAATACCTTGAGGTAAGCGGGACTAATCGGTTGACCGGCGGGAGCGATGAGGACAGTTTCGCCCTTCTCCAGGCGTTTGGTGGCTTCCTCGACACTGACCTTACGACCATCGACGGTAGTGATCGTGAGGTCTTTGACCTCGCCCAATTCAATAGTCATACTCCGACGAGCCTGGCGGAGGACGATAGCTCGAGCGGCTGCTGGCTGAGGCGGTGCAATAGGGGGTGCTACCTCGACTTTCTCCTCCCTTATCACCTGAACCAGAACTTTGCCATTCTCATCAGCTTTGAGAAACACCAGGCTCGGGGCTGGCCCAGTCGGTGGCGGGGTGACATTCGAGGGAGGTGGAGGAACTGGCGCAGCAACACTCAACGCGACTCCTGCTAAAAAGCTGTACATGATTCTGCCTCCGCGTTACAGGACTGCCAAAACCATAAAACGGCTGCCTGGACGAATGCTTCTCACCACAGGTTAGGACGATTCAGATCCAAGAAGCTAACCCGTGGTTGACTCATTCTGGTAGTTGGAATCATACCGCAATTCAGCCAGACTTGCTAGTAGACCCTGTGTAACAAGCCGATCCAGAAGTGGTAGCTGAAGTCCCGATGACCATGACCCCTGTGCAACGGACTGATCATGCGCACTCGAGTTTGGTATGAAGGTTGTAGGATATCCCGTAGAGGATGATCCATCGTCGTACTGTGAGGCGGTTCAAGAGGCCGGCAACGGTAGCAGCTAAGCGGTTATCTTGCTTGGATCGAGAGTTGTGCCGTAAGGCGATCGAACTCGGCGATTTCCGGGTTGGTTGATGGTTCAACCTCCGAATCGAACCAGGTGGTCCAGATCAGACGAGGAGAGGGCTATAGTGTGCGGAGGTGGTCAGAGCAGCATTGGGCAGTGAGTCAGAATGACTCAGAATGGGTCAGAGAGCAGGGGAATCATCTATGTCGAACTGGGATGGGGAGCGATTTGAGGATCGTCAACAAGCGGGTCTACTCCTGGCCGAACGACTTCGCGACGTACCGTTGGTTCGTCCTGTCGTGTTGGCCATTCCGCGGGGTGGAGTTGTCGTAGGGGCAGCATTGTCGCAAGCCTTAGGTGCTGAGCTGGATGTGATTTTGTCCCGAAAACTGCGAGCACCATTTCAACCGGAATACGCCTTGGGGGCGATAGCTGAGGATGGCAGCATTATCCTCAACCCGGATGCTCTGCAGTTGATCCGAGACATCGAGGAATACTTGGAGGCGGAGCGACAATACCAGTTGCAAGAAATCGCGCGGCGGCAGAAGCTGATACGCTCCATTCGTCCCCCTGCGGATGTGGAAGGTCGTACAGTTATTATTACGGACGATGGAGTGGCTACCGGCTCGACGGCGTTGGCAGCGTTGCAGACGGTGCAGGTTCGCCATCCGCATGACCTTATCCTGGCCGTGCCGGTAGGACCACCGGAACGGTTGCGTGCCCTTGCCCGTCATTGTGATCGATTGATTTATCTACTAGCCCCGACAGACTTCCACGCGGTGGGGCAATACTACCAACGCTTCGAACCGGTTGAGGACAGTGAGGTAGTTGACTTACTCCGCACGGCGTACCAGCGTTATCAACAAGAAAGCGGTAGCAGCGGTTAGGCCAATCCCCCTGGAAACACCGTTGGTTGTTCCATTCGTCTGCCGGATCATGTGGATTGTCACCACCAGTGCAAATCAACCCTTTTGACCTCCTTGTCACCTGGATCTGTCCTGAGCCGTAGATATTTCGTGTGCCACTTTCCTCTACGTCGGCCCTAGGTTGACCACCCAGCCATTCTGCCTCGTGGACACGTGCTGCTTCCCGCCCTCTACCGGGCAGGATTTGGGGTAAAGGACCATGAGGATCCAGAAAAATGGAAAATCTGGCGAGCGGGCCTTGACACTGTTATATGACAGTGTATTATGTCAGTGACATGAACGGGGACACTAGCAAGCTGTGGACGATCGAGGAACTGGCAGCCCAAGTGGCGTTGGTGCTCGCGCAAGGGGAAATCGGAACGACGGACGGGCGGATCCGCGAAGTCCCGGACACCCGCACCATTCGCTACTACACGACGCTGGGTCTGTTGGACCGGCCGGTGCAGATGTGTGGACGTACTGCATTGTACGGTCGCAAGCATCTGTTGCAGTTGGTGGCGATCAAGCGGCTGCAAGCCCAAGGGAAGACCTTGGTTGAGATCCAGCAGCAGCTACTCGGCAAAAACGAGGCAGAGTTGGAGGCAATCGCACAACTGTCTCCCCGAGCCCCGGAGCCGGTTCCCCGCCTGTTCTGGAAAAACCCAGCGGCCATACCGCCCCAACCAGCATCGGCCGCACCAGCAGATGAACTGCGGCTGTTGAATTTCATGAGCTTAGAGCAGGAGGAACAAGCCTTCCGCCACCCTGCACACAAGCGAGCCAAAACACCGGCGGCTATTCCATTGCAGGGAATTCCCCTCCGTGAGGGGGTGACCTTGCTGGTGGCAGCACAGCGACCTCTCACTCCTGAAGACATCCAGATGCTGGAGGCGGCAGCGGAGCCACTGTTGAAATGTCTGGAAAAAAGGCGTTTGATTGACCCTCATTCGTAAAGGAGAAGCCCATGAATTCGCAAGTCGTTGTGGTGACCGACGAGGAATTGACTCAACCGACAGCAACGGAAGAGGCCGGGTTCGGTTGTCTGCACAGCGAGCGGGGGCCGTTCCCGCTGCAGGAGCTGCATGTCCATGCTAGGGTTGACGGACTGTTGGCCCAGGTGGAAGTGCGGCAGACGTTTGTCAATGTGATTGGGGAGCCGCTGGAGGCGACCTATATCTTCCCGTTGTCCGATCAGGCGGCGGTGACCTCTTTTACCATGGAGGTGAACGGGCGGCAGATCGAAGCGGTGCTGGAAGAACGGGCCAAGGCCCGCGAGCAATACGAAACGGCCGTCCGAGAGGGTTACCGGGCTGCCATCAGCGAGGAAGAGCGGCCGGATGTTTTCTCGTTGCGGGTGGGGAACCTTCTGGCCGGGGAGAAGGCGACGGTCGTGTTTCGGATGGTGCAGCCTCTGTCGTGCAGCGATGGGGAGGCAACCTTTCGTTTCCCCCTGGTGGTGGCCCCGCGCTACGTCCCCGGCGTGCCGTTGCCGGATGACAATGTCGGCCTGGGTACGGTGCCGGATACCGATGCCGTCCCCGATGCCTCTCGCATTACCCCGCCGGTCCTTCTGCCCGGTTTTCTTAATCCCGTGCGACTCACCTTGACAGTGGACATTGATCCGGCTGGTTTGCCGTTGAGCGATTTCAAAGCCAGTTTGCACGGAGTTCGGGTCGAGCGCACGGAACGTGGTGGATTCCGCGTCGAGCTGTACCCGGGCGAACGCCTGAACCGGGATTTCATCCTCCGTTTCCGTATCGGGGATGAAGCGATCCGTACCAGCCTGATGTTGCAGCCGGATGGTCCCAAGGCGAACCAAGGGACGTTCACGTTGATTTTGGTTCCTTCCACTGCTTCTCCTGACCAGCACAAGCCGCGGGACGTGGTCTTCCTCCTGGACCGTTCCGGAAGTATGGACGGTTGGAAGATCGTCGCTGCCCGCCGGGCACTGATGGCCATGATCGAAACCCTGGCGCCGCGGGATCGCTTCACCGTACTGGCATTCGACAATATTGTGGAAATTCCCCCGGGTTTCCCAAACAACGGCGTGGTACCGGTGGATCAGCGGCATCGCCAAAAGTGCTGTGCCTGGCTGCGTCACATTGACAGCCGGGGTGGTACGGAACTGTACGAACCGCTGGACCGGGCCGTGGAGATTCTGTCCCGTTGCCCCGCAGAACGGGAACGCGTCCTGGTGCTGTTGACCGATGGCCAGGTCGGGAATGAGAGCCAACTCCTGGCCATGCTCAAGACCCGGCTGCAAGGGTTGCGTGTTTACACTGTGGGCATCGACCAGGCGGTAAACGCCGGGTTCCTGCGGCGGCTGGCCAGGCTCGGGGGCGGCACCTGCGAACTGGTGGAATCCGAAGAGCGGCTGGTCGAAGTGATGAGCCGGATTCACCGACATTTGTGCACTCCCGTGTTGACCGACTTGCGGCTCGAAAGCTCCGACCTGACCCTGGATGGCGCTTCGATCACGCCTTTCCGCCTGCCCGATCTTTTCGTCGGCACGCCGTTGGTCGTCATGGGACGCTATCAGGGCCAGTCGAGCGGCAGCATCACGGTGCATGCCCGCGGGGCCGATGGTCGTCCCTGGCAAACCTCGGTTCAAGGCTGCCTGACGAACAACCCGGCCCATACCGGCTTGTGGGCCAGGAGCCGCCTGCGGGACCTGGAAGACCAGTACGACGCCGGCCATGCCGACCACACGACGCTGGAGCAGCAGATTATCCAAACCTCCTTGCAGTTCGGGGTGCTGTGCCGCTTCACCGCGTTTGTCGCCGTGGATCGCTCGGAGCAGGTCAATGCGGGAGGCAAAGTGCAACGCTTTGTTCAACCGGTTGATCTGCCGGCGGGTTGGCAGACGGCTCCCGTAGTGTACTCTCCACCTTCCTCGCCCATGCCAGCGGACGGGACGGTGTTAGGTTTGATGATCACCACGCCTATTCTCTCTGTCTTGAAATCTTTCAAGAGGTCGCGTTCTCGAGATGATATCCTGACCTTACGATTCCTCACCGCCTCGGAAGCTGAGCCCCCCAGAATCTCAGCCGACAATGGTCAAGGGGATATGGCTGACTCTCACCGCTGGGTTGCGGAGCTGTTGCAACTGCTGCAGGACGGCAAAGACCAGCCTCTATCCGAGCGCAAAGACATATTGCGTTCCCTGCTTAAGAAGTTGCAGCAAATGCTGAGCGACCTGCAACGTTCAAGGTTGGCCCAAGAGCTGTACCAACCGCTGCAGCAACTCGAGTCGAAGTTGAGTATTTTCGTCACAGAGTCTGCCGATGAGGCTCCGGATGAGCAATTGTTGCAACAGTATTGGGAGGAGACCGAGAATACCCTACGCCGATTTCAGGCTGAGTTGGCCAAAGAGAGTTCATCGCGGCGGTGTAGCTTCTGGAAGTGATGTGGTTCCCGGCAACACAAGTTGTGGAATCAAAGTTCCGGAGAGAGCAGACCAGGCAAGCTGCAAGTGCGACGACGTTGCTTTGACGAAGTGAAAGCCGTTGGCTCTTCTCCCGGAGCAAAAAATTGCCGCTTCCAAACCCCAATTACGGCCACTTATTCATCGTTCGCAGAGAGGACCGTTGACTCTTGAGGTGTCATCGGTCCGCTTTATTTTCGCCCTATCCTACTAAGTGGTCTGTATTTTTGTTGAGTTCGTATTGCCAGGATGTGCCACACCTGCAAAGATAGTGGTGGCTGGTGATTCGGTCGAGATGGGCCGGTAGTAGGAGAACTCAGGAGTGAAACCCATGCGACAGCATCGAGTGATGGGCAGTAGCCTCGTGGTGTTGCTGGCATTAGCTGGTGGGGTGGGAGCCTTTCAGCAGTCCACAAAGCCAGCAGGAAAACCAGATCAGGACGTTCGTGACCTTAGGCCAACCTCCGGGAACCAAAGTCCTGAGAATCAGCGGGAAGCGACCTACGACTTGCGCGGCCCTGCTCCGCGAAAGGGGCTTGCGTTTCAGACCAGCACGACCTTGAAAATCAAGGACGCGGATACAACCTTGAAGGTCATGGGTCAGTCCTTGAACATGAAAATGTCCATGACGATGATCAGCGATGAGGAGCAGAAGATTTTGGAGGTCAAAGGGCGGGATATTATCAAATCGCAGGCCCATATCCGCAAGGAACGAGCCATCATCAAGTCTGACTTGGGGGGAGGTATGGAAATCACCCAGCCCACGGAGTTGGAAGGCCAGACCGTTATCAGTGAGTTGGTCGGTAAAGGAAAATGGAAACATAGCCTGGTGGACACTCAACCCACGGAAAAACAAAAGCGAGAATTGGACAACCGCACGGGCATTGAGAACGATGATGATCTCTTTCCCGCGGAAAAGGTGCCTGTGGGACATGAGTGGGAAGTGTCCGCTGATGCGCTCCGTAAACTCTTCGGCAATGCCATCGTGGATGTACGCGGCAAGGTGAAACAAAAGTTCGTCAAGGTGGAGACGGTGGAAGGGGAGGAGTGTGCGGTCATCGAATCGAAAGGTATGATCAAAGGTAAGATGAAGAACGAGGATGGTGAACCCACCATCGATGTCGAAATGGAACTGCACGCGACTGCTTGGCGATCCTTGCGCACTGCAGTGGAAATCAAGGAGGAGTTCCGCGGCAAAATCAAGTTGTCCGGCACACAGAAGGTGGACGATGTGGAAGTAAAAATCGAAATGAGCGGTCCATTCAGTGGAGAATCACGTACCAAAGTGCTCCGCGAGGAGTAATACCGAATAATTACAATGGGCTGGATCCAACAATAGGCTGGAATCCATCCCCATCCTGCCTGCGAAGTATGGGGAAAGCACACCGTCTTAGACCCCCTTCGCTTTTTTCTGATAAGGTATAGTCACGACAGAGGACGTGCAATCCACGTGGACTGGAATGCGGTCGGTGTCGGTCACCGCACGACTTTGTTGTTGATATGACCAATCCTGCCACTTTGACGTGTCCTCATTGCGGTTATCGTTGGGAACACGCCGGCACGCTGCCCGTAACGCCGGAAGACTGGCGTATTCTATGCCCCTCCTGCCGGATCGCTAACGAGAGTACTCGCCAACCTCCCGAGGGTGCGCAACAGATTTCGTCAGCCAGTGGCACGGCTCCCACGCAACTCGTGCCCGGTCAGATAATCGCCGGCTTCGAAATCCTCGAAGAAATCAACCGCGGAGGGATGGGAGTTATTTACAAAGCGCGGCAACTGGCCATGAATCGGCTGGTGGCCCTCAAAGCTATCAATGCAGCCAAGTTGCACCAGCCGAGCGTCCGTGCTCGTTTCGAGTTGGAGGTCAAAGCTGCCGCACTACTTAATCATGTCAATATTGTGACAGTTTATCAGGCCGATCTGGATGGTCCATTTCCATACCTTGCGATGGAGTATGTTCCGGGGATTGATTTGTTGCGGCTGGTGCGGCAACAGGGACCGGTGCCGATATTGGATACAGTGTATTACATTCGACAGGTGGCGGAGGGATTACAGCATGCCTACGAGCGTGGCTTGATCCATCGGGACATCAAGCCGAGTAATCTGATGGTCACTCCAGCACCGCTTGGTGCTCCGGAATTGAAAGGACGCTTGCCTCGCGTCAAAATCCTGGACATGGGCTTAGCACGGGTAGTGGCTCCCGATGGAACCGACTCCGAAGCCGGCATTTCCCAACCCGGTGTATTTTTGGGGACGCCCGACTACGTGGCTCCTGAGCAAGCGGAGGATGCGCAACAAGCCGACATTCGCTCCGATATTTTCAGTCTGGGTGCCACTTTTTACTTTCTTTTGACTGGTAAAGTCCCCTATCCCGGTCGTACGTTGGTCGAGAAAGTCCGTAAGGCCTTGGCTGGTCCGCCTTCGCCGCGTTCCTTACGCCCGGAAGTTCCGCCGGCTGTGGAGGTGATCGTCCAGAAGATGTTGGCTCCCGAGCCACGCCGTCGTTATCAGACGCCTGCGGAGTTGGCTGCAGCCTTGGACCGTGTCTTACGTGGAGAGAAGGTTCAGGTCGAGGAGACCCCGGAGGTCTTCGCCCTGTCCCCTCTCCTGGCCGAGGTCGTTGCCCATAGGGGAGCCGTCCGGGCTCTGGCTTTCCATCCTGATCGGAAAACACTCCTGAGTGTCGGAGATGACGGGACATTGACTCTCTGGGATCCCGAAACCCTTACACCACGACAAACCTTTCACGGCGATTTCGGGGTCGTAGAACAACTGGCCGTAGCTCCCAACGGTCGATGGATCGCTACTTGTGCCATTCGCCTGACACCGGAAGAAATGGGGGTGCAACTATGGGATTTACAAACCGGTCAGGAGCGACGTCGCCTCCGCGGGCCGGTGGACAATGTCCTGGCGCTAGCCATCTCCCCCGATGCGACCACCATCGTCGCAGGGACCCATGATGGATTCTTATGGGTCTGGTCCGTCGATCCCAAAGGACCGCAAACTTACTGCTTAAGGGGACATGATGGTCCCGTGACGGGATTATGCTTTGTCGGTGACAACTCACTTCTTTCGGTAGGCTACGACGGTGCTTTGCGGCAATGGGATCTGACGACGGGTCAACTCAAAGCCAGTAAATCCACCGATGCTGGGCCGCTTCGTGCTGTGGCCTTTTCCCGTAAACGGGTAGCTATAGCAGGTGACCAACTGCTCCTGCGCCGCCCGGATAAAACCTTCATTACTCTGTCCGGACACACCCCGCCTATCCTCAATGTGGTTCTGAGTGAGGATGGCAAGATGCTCTTGAGTGCAGCCAGTGACAGCACCGTGCGCGTCTGGAGCACCGAGGAAGGAACAGAAGCTGCATGTTATCCCGGTCACACGGGGCCTGTTCGCGCCATTGCTTTGGCGCCGGACCGATCGGCTGCCTTGAGCGGAGATGCCTCGGGACGTCTGCGCCGCTGGCGGCTGCCCCTCATCTGACTCGGTTCAGGAGCAGCCGTCACATTTTCCTTACCGTGTTCTCCTTCCCTTTTTAAGTGTAAGTAGCGGGGTCCGCTTCCATCTTGGAGGCAGGGTGCCTCTTTCAATCCTGTAGTGTTACAATCCGGCAATGGGACGATTACTTCATCTCCTCCCGGATCACTCCCAAAGATGCGTTTGAGGCAGGGAGCTCCTACGGTTTTCGGATCGGCGTCGTACAGGGCTAACCCCACCACGGCAACCCCACCACGGCGACCGTCAACACCGCCTGCGCAAATCCGTGTCGCATGACTTACCTCCCCTTGTGTGGTTACATGATGTGCTAGGATCCGCTTTGCCTCCCTTCTCCTTCCCCCTGTTCCCTTGCCCCTTCCCCCTTACTTGCAGCAGCATAAAGGGAGGATCGGGGAGGACCGGGGAGGACCCAATTTTCCTTGGCTTGCTATCACGTACCATTCCCGTCACGAGCAAAATCGAAATTTTTTCTGCAGGTACCCCCAAACTCTCCGGAAGTATTCCGGTGGCTTGGCTCCGGCAGGCGTCCCATTATGGCTTCCCATATTGGGAACGGCAACTTTCACACTATGTTGGCGGAAAAACGGGGGATCTGCGTGAAAGCAATGCGTGTGGGAGCCGTTGAGCGGTAGTCCAGAATCGTGGCGCAGTGGAGGGCATGCGGGCCGCAGTGGATATTGACGGTATCCAAGGTGTGAGACAGCCTCAAGGCCCGGTGACCTTCGCTGAAGAGGGAAGGGGTGGTATAGTGGACCGGTCGCAGGTCGGTCAGGACGACGCCGAGGTGGAAAGGAACCAAACCGGCGGGGCGTGTCTGCCAGAGGTTTCTGAGGAGTTGGAGGATCAGAGGGGTATCCTGAGCGTGGGGAAAGGAGACTTTTTGGGCCCAGCGGCGGCGCGTGCGGGGGCGTTGAGGATCCAGGAAAGTGATATGGAGGATCAGGGTGGCAGCACAAAATCCTTCCTGGCGGAGACGAGCAGCAGCTTTGTGGGCCAGACGCAACAGGACGCCGTAAGCATCAGTATCGTTTCTCAGAGGCGGAGGGAGGACGTGGGAGTGGCTCAAGGAACGGCGGGGACCGTCCTGCTCGTCCACTTCCTCGCCCCGGAGGAGACGATACCAGCGTTCGGCGATTTTTTTGCTTTTCCAGACAGCAGCCAGCGTGGCCAGGGGGGCGGCACAGAGCTGGCGGACCGAGGTGATGCCGTAGAGGTGAAAACGGCGTTGCATGCGGGGACCGATGCCAGGAAAATCGGTCAGGTTCAAGGAATAGAGGGCTTCTGGTAATTCGCAGGAATGGAGGAGGGTCAGACCGTCCGGTTTTTTCCTGTCGGCTGCTACTTTGGCCAGAAGGGTATTCGGGGCGATACCGATCGAGCAGGTGAGGCATTGCCCGACCTGGGAACGGATGGCGGCTTTGATCGCCTGGGCTAGAAGCACGGCTTGCCGGGGTTGGCGTTCGTTGACGGCCAAGGGGCAGACCATTTCGTCGATGGAGAGTACTTTTTCGATAGGAAGGACGGTTTGTACTGCTTCGAGGATGCGGTGGTGGACCGTGACATAACGGCGATGGTTGGCAATACGGAGGATGAGATGAGGGCAGAGGGTGCGGGCCTGCCAGACGGGTGTGCCGGTGCGGATACCGTAACGTTTGGCTTCATAGCTGGCGGCGATGCAGCAGGTGGTCGGCGCATTGGTGGGGATGACGGCGACGGGGCGTCCACGCAAGGCGGGATGATCCTGTTGTTCGACGCTGGCAAAGAAGGCATTCATATCGATGAAAAGCTTGCGGAGGGTCATGAGTTATACCTCTCTGAAGCTATTCGTAATTCCGTTCACTATGAACTTATGATTTGGTGAACAGAAAAACAAGTAAACAAGTGCTCGTTACCGGACGGTTGATGGATCGAAAAGGTTGGTTTGTAGCGATCAGGAAAAGATTGCGGCCGCTTAGAGTGGTGGCAGGCAGTTGTCTTGACCGGGGAAGATGCGGTTACTAGATCAGCTAAGAGCGCGGTGTTACCTCGACAGGAAACGGGTCGAGGTTATTTAGTTGCTAGGCTTGTGAAGAACTTCACAAGGCGGAGGGGTAGCGGGGGATGGTAATTCCAGTGCAAACACCTGCAGGGCTGGAGCCGGCGTTCGAGTTGTCGGCTTACCATCCCATTTTTCTGTATGCGGTGGTGGTTGTGCTATTTGCCGTGGGAACGTTGGCGGCTTCGCATCTGTTTCCGCTCAAGCCACACAAGCCGACACGAATCAAGCGGTTACCGTATGAATCCGGGATGGACCCTGTGGGCAACGCCCGGCTGCAATTTGATGTCAAGTTCGCCCTGGTAGCTATCATGTTTTTGATCTTTGATGTGGAATTGCTGTTTCTGTACCCCTGGGCGGTGATCGCCTTTGGGGAAGAAGGTTCGCCGGTATGGCGGACCGCTTTGGGCGGGACAGCGTTGGTCACGGTGGTTGTTTTTCTGGCGTTGCTGACATTGGCTTACTACTACGAATGGCGTAAGGGGACTTTCACATGGCGTTGAGTGGGTTGTTGCCGGATGTGTTGGTGACCCGCTTGGATCACCTGGCCAGTCTGTTGCGCAAGCACAGTCTGTGGCCGATGCCGTTTGCGACTGCCTGTTGTGGCATCGAGCTGATGGCAACAGCCAGCAGTCGCTACGACATTGCACGCTTTGGCAGTGAGGCGATGCGGTTTTCTCCTCGACAATGTGATGTTATGATCGTGGCGGGTCGGATTGTGATGAAGATGGTACCGGTGATGCAGCGGATCTGGCAGCAGATGCCGGAACCGAAATGGTGCATCAGCATGGGGGCATGTGCTAGCTCTGGGGGAGTGTTCGACACCTACGCCACGGTACAGGGTATCGACCGCTTCATTCCAGTAGATGTGTACATTCCGGGATGCCCACCGCGACCCGAGCAGTTGATCCGAGCCATTCTTGATCTGCAAGAGAAAATCCAGAAGACCGGGACCATTGACGGCCGCGAGTTTGCCCAACGGGATGTCTATGAAGGGCCAACGGCCTTGGCCCGAGAACTGGCTGTGGAGAAGACGATTGTGGCACCCGGGGATTACACCACGGCTACCCGTTGGCGTGTCCCTTTGAACTAAGGAACAAGGGCGTTGCTTCTGCCGCTGGGCCACCGTTAGAAATGCCCGGAATGCCGCACCGTACCATTTAACCGTACCATTTACTAGAGGAGGGAACGAGTCGGCATGGGTGTAGACTGGGAGAGTTTGCGTCGGCGATTGGGGGACGTCTTCCGGTTGGAGCAGTTCCGCGATAACCTTCGCGTCGTTCTGCGGGCAACCGAGGCACCGGCCAACCTGTTGCCACTACTGCAGTTCCTCAAAGAAGAGTACGGCTTTGACATGCTCGCCGAGTTGGGGGGGATCGACTATTTGGGATACCCCGGAGCCACCGATCGCTACGCCGTGGTGTATGGATTGACAAATACCCAAACCGGTGAACGTGTGTTTGTCAAGGCCTGTGCTAACGACCCCGACCCGGAGTTGCCCTCGGTAACTTCGTTATGGCGTGGCGCCAATTGGATGGAGCGGGAGGTGTACGACATGTACGGGATTCGTTTCCGTGGCCACCCGGACCTCCGCCGGATTCTGATGCCCGCGGAGTTTCAGGACCACCCCCTGCGGAAGGACTACCCCTTGCGAGGTTACGGGGAACGCCACAACTTTCCCCCGTTGAGCCGTGCTGAAAGCTGACCACACCCAAAGGTACCCGAAGATGCCCCCTGCCATTCCTTGATACGGGACCACTCACCATGCCTCTGACCGCATCACCACTCCAAGAGGAAGACCTGGCCGGAGCCGACCGCGAATACCTCTACACGCTCAATTTTGGTCCTCAGCACCCGGCGACGCATACCACGTTGCGTCTGATTCTGACACTGGATGGGGAAACAGTAGTCAAGGCGGTGCCGGACATTGGCTATCTTCATTCCGGCTTTGAAAAGCTCGGTGAAGACCTGGACTACAACCAATACGTCACGATTGTGGACCGGATGAATTACATTTCACCGGTGGCCAACGAGATTGCCTGGCATCATGTCGTAGAAAAACTGTTAGGGATCGAGATTACCCCCCGCTGCAAGTACATCCGCACCATACTGGCTGAGTTAGCCCGGATTTCGGACCACCTGCTGTGTATCGGGGCAGCCGCGCTGGACCTGGGCGCCTTGACGGCCTTCCTCTACGCCTTCAATCAACGCGAGGCAGTTTACAACATCATCGAGACGGCCAGCGGTCAGCGGTTCCACCCCAGCTTTACACGGGTCGGTGGGCTGGCCGCGGATGTCGGAGATGAATGGATCGCTCTGGTACGCCAATTCGTCCGGCAATTTCCCAAGGCCCATGCGGATATCACCCGCCTGCTCAATCGCAACCGCATTTTTCTGGATCGCACGCGGGGTATCGGCGTGTTGACCAAAGAGGATGCCATCAATTTCAGTTGTTCTGGACCGGTGGCCAGAGCCTCAGGAGTGGTCCGCGATCTACGCAAGGACGAGCCGTATCTGGCCTACAAAGAACTCAACAGCGCATTCAAGGTCGTTTGTGCCAAGGAAGGCGATTGCTATGCCCGGTATCTTGTGCGGATGGAAGAGATGATAGAATCGCTCCGCATTGTGGAAGCGGCTATCGAGAATTTGCCAGCGGGCCCGGTCAACGTCGATGTGAACGAGAAGGTGGTCATACCGGACAAAAGCGCTGTGTATCGGAGCATCGAAGGTTTGATCCAGCATTTCGAGTTGTTCATGTGGAATCGCCGCTGGGAGACACCTGTCAACGAAGTCTATGGTGCCCATGAGACGGCCAATGGAGAGCTGGGCTTTTACATCGTGGCGGACGGCACTGGTCGCCCCTGGCGAGCCCGAACTCGACCACCGTCGTTCATCCATTTTGCTGTCTTCCCCCATTTGATCGAAGGTCATCTGATCTCGGATGTGCCGGCCGTTCTGGGTAGCTTGAATATCATTGCAGCAGAACTGGACCGCTAAAGGGTGGCCAGAGTTTGTGCAAACTCGCAGTGACCGAGATAGGCAGACTAAGCCCAAAGAATAGAGGGTACATAGTCATGTCAGTACTGACGCAAGAATTGCGAGAAAAAATACTCTCGTATGTTCCCAAGTACCCGAATAAACGTGCCGTTACATTACCGGCATTGCATATCGTGCACGATGCGCTTCGCCAGATATCTCACGAGGCAATCGTCGAGATTGCGGAGTTGCTGGAGCTGCATCCCGCAGAAGTCCAGGACACGATGACGTTTTACGAGTTTTTCAAAGGGGAAGGGGAACGGCTCGGGCAGACACGCTTGTGGATTTGCCGTGGATTGGCATGCATGTTACGAGGTGCCTACGAGCTGATCGAACAGGCCGAACAACGCCTGGGTATCCGCTGTGGACAGACCACCGCTGATGACAAAATTACTCTAGAGTTTGCCGAATGCATCGGAGCCTGTGATGGTGCTCCCGCTTGTTTGCGAAATGATGTCCATGTGATGAATATGACGCCGGAAAAACTCGATGCATTGCTGCATGAATTGCGTAATATGTGAATGTATGAATGTATGCCACTCCATCGATTTTGAGATGAGAATTGGACATCGGATGAATTTGGGTGAGAAAAACCATGAGCTATGAGCCTGTGTTGCTAGCCCGTATTCACAAGCCCCACAGTCAGCAACTGGAAGGGTACCGGCAGGATGGTGGTTACGAGACGCTGGCCCGGGTGCTGCGGGAAATGAAACCCGAGGAAGTGGTGACTCAAATCAAAGACTCCGGTTTGCGTGGTCGAGGAGGAGCCGGTTTTCCCACTGGAGTCAAATGGACTTTCGTGCCCAAGGATCATCCGGGGCCGATATATCTGGCCGTCAATGCCGATGAGTCCGAGCCTTGCACCTACAACAACCGTATTTTGATGGAACAAGACCCCCATCAGGTCTTGGAAGGGGTGTTAATTAGCAGTTATGCGATTCGGGCGCGGGTAGCCTACATTTACATACGTTATGAGTATGGCAATGCCTACCGTACATTGCAGTCAGCCATTGATGAGTTGTATCATGCAGGGTTAGCGGGGCAGAACATTTTGGGTAGCGGTTTTGATCTGGATATTGTCTTGCATCGTGGAGCGGGGGCATACATTTGCGGTGAGGAGACTGGCCTGATCGAGTCCCTGGAGGGTAAGCGGGCCTGGCCTCGCATCAAACCGCCGTTTCCTGCCGTCGAGGGAGCTTTTCGTAAACCTACCATCGTCAACAACGTCGAAACCTTAGCTTGCGTGACGCAAATCATGCGACGAGGTGTCGAGTGGTTCCGCTCCCTCGGTGTGCCTCCGGATCCGAAAAACCCTCGGGACCTGGGTAGCTTTGGACCCAAACTCTACACCCTGGCGGGTCACGTCAATGAACCCAAATGCGTAGAACTTCCTCTGGGAGTGACGGTCCGCGAACTGGTGGAGAAATACGGCGGGGGTGTGTGGAAGAATCGTAAGCCCAAGGCGATCAACCCCGGTGGTATCTCGATGGGTTTTCTCCGTTGCGACCTGCCTTTGAAGAACGGCGATGGTACGGAGTATGATACTCCTTTGGATTTCAACGGCCCAATCCGTGCCGGTTGCCTAGGTTTGGGTACCGGGGCTGTGACCGTTATCGATGATCAGACCAGTATGGTGGATGTGGTGCACAACGTTTGCCAATTCTTCAGTCACGAAAGCTGTGGACAGTGCACGCCGTGTCGGGAAGGGACGGGTTGGATGCTCAAAATCATGGAACGGATGCGTCGGGGTCGCGGCCGACGGGAGGACTTGGAAATTTTGCTGGACGTAGCGGAAAGAATTGGGATCATGCCAGGGACGACGATCTGTGGGCTGGCGGACGGAGCTGGATGGCCTGTCAAAACAGCCATCCGCAAATTCCGCGAGGAGTTCGAGGCAGCGATTCGAGAAGCAAAAGTGAGTCAGTATGTCCGTCCGCTCGAGGTCGTCGCCGCCCATTGAGCAGACTGAGCAGATTCGGTGGCAGTGGCGACGCAGACAACGTCGCGGGAGGACACCCATGCAAACCATGACGAACGGGTGGGCCGGCGTGATGACCATACTCTCCTGGAGCCTGACCCTTGTGTTGTTCGGAGGTTGTAACAAGCCCAAGCCGAAAGCACCCGACACACCACCCCCACCCCCCGTTTCCTCTTCATCGGATCCGGATGTTGGCAACCCCCCAGTTGCCCAGCAAGGCCCAGGCAATCAAACGCCCGGGAGCACTGGCTTGATCCATCCCGGAGGCGGCATCGGTGTTGTCAATCCGGGTGTGATTGGCGGTAGTGGCGGAGGCGGTGGAACCATCCAGGCGGTGCGCAAGGCAGCACGGCGTACCCAGGCTCGCAACGAACTCCAGCAACTGGGCCTGTTCATCGAACAGATGCGAGACCCCTTTGGCAAGATGCCCACACGGGAACAGATTCTTCAGGAACTACGACAAGGCTATCCCCAGTTGTATCAGGCGATTCAGGAGGGATCCTACATTCTCACAGGTACCACCGATGGCAGCGGTGTATGGGCTTATGAGGTGGAAGCCGATATCCGGCCGGGTTTGGCGCTGATCGGTGGCCGAGTCGTATCCACGACCCCGGAGGAACTGGTCCGTTACCTGCGGCGTTGAGGGGAGGCCATGCCATGATTCCTACCCAGTTGCGATGGGACGGCCACACGGGACTTTGGGTGCTCGTGATCCTCTTGGGCGGGATAGTCAGTTGTCAGCGTCAAGCACGATCGCCCGGCCCTTCCCCCGATAGCTCATTCACAGAAAGATCAACCGCCGCTCAAGAGAAGGGCACCGGTGGAGTTGGTCAATCATTCGTATCCGACCCGAAAGGCCCACATCATTACTCCGATCCGCGGATGGCCCAAGAACAGCAACCCAACTGGATCGGCGATCCGCGCTATGTGCGGGAGAAGAAATCTTCTCATACCATCAGCCACAGTTACAGCGGCAGTGGAACAGAGAAAGGTCGACCACCTGGCACAACAAGTGATGCAACCGGTGGTGGTGTGACGGCTGGCAGTTCGGGTGATAGTTCGCTTTCCCGTCCACCCCGGCCACCGACCACGTATGCACCCAGCGGTCCGGTTCGACCAACATCTTCGGCAAGACCCCCTGTGACCCAGGCGGACATGCAGGAGGTGTGGATATACATGGAGAATGCCTCGGCTGTTAGCGGACGCTTGCCACACCCGGCCGAGGTTTACGCGGCTCTCGTGCAGACCCAGGCCAAGGCGGCGGAGTTGGTCCGCAGCGGGGCCATTATTTTGACGGGTGCGAAGACTCGTGAGAGTGTCTGGGCATTTGAAGCCGCTGCGTTGCAGCAAGGTGGCGGCTGGGTCGCAGGACCCGGGGGTGTGGAACAGGTGACGGCAGAGGAACTAAAACGGCGACTGAGTCAGTCACGCTAGTGGCCTTGGCCGTCCAGTGCTGCTCACCCGAGGGAATCGCTTTCGAAGTTTTCGTTGTGTCCAAGGAATTGTAGCAATGCCTGTTTATGTCAACGACAAACCGGTCGAATTGGGTTCGCAACGCTGGAATTGCATCCAGGCAGCGCAGAAAGCCGGTGTTTTCATTCCGCATTACTGCTGGCATGAAGCGTTGTCTGTAGTGGCTTCCTGTCGAATGTGTCTGGTTGAGATCGGGGAGTGGAAAGACGGCAAAGTGGTGATGCAGCCGAAAGTAGTGCCCGGCTGCCAGACGCCGGTCAAAGATGGGATGGTGATTGTCACCGGCGAGTATGACCGGCGTGACCCCTCGTTGCCGCCGCTACCTTACGATGCAGCCTATCTCCAGGCAGGTCCTCCGGGCAGCCGAGCCAAAAAAGCCCAGGCCGATACCCTGGAAGCATTGCTGCTGAACCACCCGTTGGATTGTCCAGTATGCGATAAGGCGGGGGAGTGCCTGCTGCAAGACTACAGCTTTCGCTACGGCCGGTCGACTTCCCGGATGATCGACCCCAAGAACATGCCGCCGAACAAGCCCCACATTTCCAGCAAGATCACGCTGTTTACCGATCGGTGCATCATGTGCACCCGATGCGTCCGCTTTACCCGTGAGATCAGCGGGACAGCGGAATTGTGCGTGGTCCGTCGCGGCCATCATGAAGAAATTGACATCTTCCCGGGCCGACCTTTGGAAAACAAACTGGCCGGCAATGTCGTGGACCTGTGCCCAGTGGGGGCCTTGGGGAGCAAAGACTTTCTCTATAAGCAACGGGTCTGGTACTTGCATAGTCAGGAAAGCGTCTGCAGTCGCTGCAGCACCGGCTGTAGCATCTACGTGGATAGCAACAAGGACATCGTTTACCGGCTCCGCCCACGGGTCAACCCCCAGGTCAACGGCCACTTCATGTGTGATGAGGGACGCTACGGCTACCACTTCACCCACTCGTCCCAACGGATTCGCCAGCCCAGTGTCCGATGGCCGACCGGTGAAGCATCCTCGGATTCGGAAAATCGCCGCTTGTTGTCCTGGTCGGCTCTCTTCCCCCGCTTGCGTCAAGCTTGGCAAAGTATCGGGCAGCGTTCCGACACGCGTCTTCTGCTGGTCGTGTCACCATTTTTGACGGTCGAAGAAGCCTATCTGTTGACCCTGGCCGTGCGTACACTCACCCCGCAGGTGCAACTGGCCTTGGGTCCGGTTCCGATAGTCGGAGAGGACGATCGCTATCCCAAAGATGTTCACGGCCGACCGATCGAACCGGCCAAGTTCGTCATACGTGCGGAGAAATGCCCCAATCGACGGGGTGTGGAAGCCATCCTCCGTCACTTTGCCACAGAAGTCGTTTCGTTTGAGCAAGCTATAACCCAGTACTGGGATGCCCTTTGGTTTGCCGGTGGTTATCCAGATGTTAGTATGGTCGATGCTGCTTTGCCACCGCAGGGATCGGTACCCACTCCCACTCTGCTGGTGGTGCAAGACTTGTTCTTCTCCCACCTGGCACAGGCAGCCCATTTCTTCCTACCTGCTACCAGTAGCTTTGAGAAGGAGGGAACTTTCATCAATTATGCTGGGGTGGCCCAAAGTTTTCCGCGTGCCATCCGACCGCCGATGAATATCCGTAGCGAACTGCAACTAGCGCACGAACTGCTCGGTCGCCCCGGTCTGGCTCAGGCAGCTTCCGTACGTCGGGAACTGGCCCAGGCCATACCAGAACTCGAACATCTGACCACATTGGCCGAACCGGTGCCACGCGGACGCTATGCCCTGACTACCGTTTGAGATGGTGGTGAAATGGCTCTCTCGATCCGCTGTGGCCGATGATCCATCCACAAATGGGTGAAAAAGGCAGAACAGTCAACCGAGTAGGGCATCGCCCGGAAAGTCAGAGGAGTGCCGGAGTCTGCAAGGAATCTCTCGACATCCGATGAGCTGAAAGGACACTATGCCTGCGTTCGATCTACAGTTGGTCGTCGTCTTCATAGTGGCTTTACTGGCCGGTGCGTTGGGACTGGCCGGCTATCTGGTTCTTTCCGAACGTAAAATTGCCGCATGGATTCAGGATCGTAAAGGGCCCAATCGTGTCGGTCCGTGGGGACTATTCCAGCCGATCGCCGATGGCGTGAAGATGTTCCTCAAGGAAGAGGTGATCCCAGCCCATGTGGATAAAGTTTTCTACATACTGGCTCCGATTGTGTCGGTCAGCACGGCTCTCCTGGCGTTGGCCGTGATCCCCTTTGGCCCGACCGTGCCTCCACCAGCACCGGTAGCCCTGGCAGAAGGCTCATCTCCGGCTGAAGGGCTTACGGAGTTCCTGCAACGTCAAGCGGAATACCGGCAACACACATCGTTTCTCCTGGCCCCGGGGCTGGATATTGCCTTGCTTTATGTGTTTTCCTTAGGGTCGTTGGCGGTTTACGGGGTGATTCTGGCCGGTTGGAGTTCCAACAGCAAATACTCCTTGCTTGGCTGCTTGCGGGCCAGTGCACAAATCGTCAGCTATGAAATCCCCATGGGACTGTCGGTACTCGGTGTCATTCTGCTGGCCGGTTCCCTCAATCTGGAGAAGATCATCGATTGCCAGACCCGGGATGGACCGTATTGGTTTATTCTTTTCCAACCGCTAGCCCTGTTGTTGTTCATGCTGAGCCTCTATGCCGAAGACAACCGCCTCCCGTTCGACCTGGCGGAGGCCGAGCAAGAATTGGTAGGCGGTTACCACACCGAATATTCCAGCATGAAATTGGGACTGATGCTGTTGGCTGAATACGTTCATCTGGTTATCAGCAGCTTTCTGGTGACGGTACTCTTTTTAGGCGGCTGGAGCTTGTTCGGATTGGAGAATCTGCTCGGGCAAACGCCTTGGGCTGCCGTTATCAAAGTGCTTGTGATTTGCGGCAAAATGCTATTTCTGGTGTTCTTCGCCCAGGTGATCCGCTGGACGATTCCCCGCTTCCGCTTCGATCAGTTGATGAATCTGGCCTGGAAGGTACTAATCCCCTTAGGATTGGCGAATCTGTTCTGTGTGATGGGCGTCCTGCACTGGGGTTTGCCGTGGGTTACGCTAACCGTCACATCCATACTACTGCTTCTCGGTGCAGGGTATTTTGCCAGCCGCTGGCGTGGCTCGGTGTCGGTGGTACGTCGCAAAGTCGTGCCTTTGCCCCCAGGAGTACCACCGGGAGTCACGTTTGCTCCCCAGCGATAAACAACGAGTCGAATCAGGAGATAGCAGCAATGCCGATACCGGAATCCGAAGTCCGTTGGGTCCATCCGCCCCAATTGGGATTGTGGGAACAGCTGTATTTACCGGCAGTAGTGGAAGGGTTGAAGACCACGGTACGGCATCTGTTCAGCCCGAAGATTACTGAAGAGTATCCGGAACAGGAGCCGAAACTGCCCCCAAATTATCGGGGGGTCCACCGCCTCAATCGTGACGAAAAAGGGCGAGTCAAGTGTGTGGCCTGTTACATGTGTGCTACAGCTTGCCCCGCTCATTGCATTGATATTGTAGCCGCACCCGCACCTCCCGAATGGCAAGCTGATGGTCGAGAGAAGTATCCGGAAACGTTCGTGATCGACGAATTGAGGTGCATCTACTGCGGTATGTGTGAAGAAGCCTGTCCGGTCGATGCGATTGAACTAACAACACTGTATGATCTGACCGGCTACACCCGCGAAGAAATGATCTTTGATAAGGAAAAGCTACTCAGCGTTTACGATTACACAGTGCAAGCCGGCACCGATCCCGTTCGAACGCGAGCCGGTCGGCTAGGACCTGCCTCGGAACCCGCCAACACCTCGGTGCCCCCATCTCCAACACCTTCTACGGTGGCACGACTGACGATTCACGCTCCGACGTCATCCTCTCCATCGCACACCCAGAAGACGACTCCTGATATACAGCCACCTCGGCACGCACCGGACCACTAACAATCTCGGGAAAACCTCCATGATCCTTAGGTCTGTTGGGGATATGTCCTAGGTCTGCTGGGGATATGGGCTCGCTGGAAAGGGAAGGGGGGAAGCCGCGAGAAGAGTGCAGTCGAGGCTTGTTCCCTGAACCCTGGCCATTACCGAACACGACCTCCAGGAATCAAACCTATGGAAGAAAGCACGGAGGGCTTCGATCATCAAATGATCGGGCCTCTCAGGCAAACTTCGCGGGCGGAATGAGCAGTACCCTGTTGGGTCCTCTAGGATGAACTGCTCAGGCGAATAGGCTCTTCACAATGCTGGCAGGACCAGGGAAGGGGGCTGCCATCGGCCAGCGAAATGATATATCATCCGCGTTCCCTTGTGAAAAAATGCACGAAGCCCCGATGCCAGAATCTTCGTTAGTCATGATGGTGAACTCGATCGGGCCAGTAGTATTGGCAGTGCTGTTGGCTGTCCTCGGATCGAGTTGGTTGCTACCCCGCCCACGGGGACGGTTTGTTTCAGGAGGTGTCACGGCCTGGATTGCAGCAGCCGTGATCCTGGCGGTCTGGTCCTACCATCGATGGGGACGACCAACCCTGGAGCTGGTCGGTAGTGTGTTGTTCCTTTTGTTTGCCTCAGCGGCTTTGGGAGGCGGAGCGACTCTGGTGGTTCAGCGCAATCCCGCTCGCGGGGCCATCGCCTTTGCCTTTGCGATTTTGGGAGTTTGCGGCTTGTTTCTGCTCCTGGCCGCTCCCTTTCTCATGGCGGTAACCATTATCGTCTATGCGGGTGCGATTATTGTCACTTTCTTGTTTGTGCTGATGCTTTCCCAGACCGCAGGACCTTCGGATGAAAACGATCGCAGTCGGGAACCGCTTTTGGGCGGCCTGGCGGGCTTTGCTTTTGCGGGTCTGGTGCTGTGGTTGTTGCACATATCCTCTCTGGGCAATGGATCGACTCTGGTGAGGGCAGTGGAATGGGGAGAAGTGGGACGACAGAACCAGACCGAAAGGGTCGAAGGTCGTGCAGATGTGGATGAGGACAGGGAAGAAAATCGATCCGGAGGAACTACACCCTCAGGGATCACACCCCAGACCCAGAAGGAGTTACTGACCGTATTGACGAATGCCGAGCGCCAAAAGTTGCGAGAAGCCCTGCGACGACTGGATCATGCCGAGGAAATTTTGGCGGGGGACCTGCGGCAAGAACGTGAAAAGCGGATCGGGTACTTTGAAACCGTTAAGGACCTCGTAATTCAGGTCGTAGGAGCGGCACGAGAAGATGAGATGGGAGCAGCCCGAGAAGGTACTCTCTCGGAGCGCCTGGTTTTACCCGTTCACGCCACGGAAGCAAGCGTGCCACTCTATCGCTCCGATCCCCAGGTACGTGCAGTGATGGCTCAAGTCCAGCGGGTGCGTGCTACCAATTGGCGGACATTCAAGCACATTGAGAGCCAGTTCCTCTCCGAACGGCCGGAGAAGGCCAGCATGGAGCGGGAAGTGCAGTTGCTCAGACAGGAATTGTTGGTGTTGCTTGGGTATGGGGAAACACCCGCGCGGACTGTGTCTAACCTGGGATATGTGGTTTACAGCGAATATCTGCTGGCTGTGGAAGTCGTGGGGGTGTTGCTGTTGATCGCAACGGTGGGTGCAGTGACGGTGGCGCAGCGGCATACGGGGGAGAGGGAATGATCGGTCTGTGGCATTTTCTCGCAGTGAGTGCCGTCCTGTTTGGCTTGGGCCTGACGGGGTTCCTGACGCGGCGCAATCTGATCACGATGTTCTTGTGTGCGGAACTGATGCTTCAGGGAGTGGCTTTGAACTTCGCGGCGTTTTCGCGGTTTCATGCTCAGATGTATGGTCAAGTTTTTGTTGTATTTGCTGTGGCAGTGGCTGCAGCCGAAGCAGCTTTGGCTCTGGCCCTGGCCTTAGTTTTGTATCGTCAGGCGCGTTCGATGGATGTATCCGTCTGGCAGTCCCTACGCGAGGCGGGTGTGCCCGCCACAGTGGACCTGGAACCCTTGCAGATCCCAGAAGTGGCCCAGGAGGAAGAGGAAGTCCATCTCCCGCCGGCTGGATTGCGACCCCTGGACAGCTGCACGGAGGAACACGCTGGTGTCTGAACTGATGAATCTGGTCTGGCTGATTCTGATCCTACCTCTGGCAGCGGCCCTGGCAGCAGCCCTGATGGTGCCGGCTCGACTGGGACGGACGCTGGCTCATGTGCCCCTCGTTGTGGCCTGCGCCTGTGCTGCCCTACTGGCAGTCACCATACTGAGCCAGTGGAGCCGGATCCCCTCCGGTCAGATCCTCTCTCAGGCAGGCACTTGGTTTGCGGCAGGGCAATTGCAAGTTTCCATTAGCCTGGCCCTGGACCCGCTTTCGGCTACGATGCTGGGAATGATTACCTTTATTTCCTCTTGGATCGCTCTATTTTCTGCGGGCTACATGGCGGGCGAACGGGGCTATGCGCGCTTCTTTGCCATCATGAGCTTGTTCGTCTTTGCGATGTGCGGTCTGGTACTGGCTAACAACTTTTTCCTATTGCTGGGATTCTGGGAATTGGTGGGTTTGTGCAGTTACTTGCTCATCGGCTACTACTTCCATCGCCCCTCGGCGGCCGCTGCTGCTCGCAAAGCCTTTCTGGTGACTCGACTCGGCGATGTTGGACTGCTTCTGGGAATATTCTGGCTGTGGAAACTCAGCGATGGGCAGACGGACCTAACGGCTGTCTTTGATCATGTGGTTCGCCATCGTCCTGCGAGTGGGGAGATCGACCTGGCCTGCCTGCTCCTTCTCTGTGGGGCGATTGGCAAAAGTGCCCAGTTTCCACTGTACGTGTGGTTAGCCGATGCTATGGAGGGACCGACACCGGTCTCCGCCTTGATTCATGCGGCTACGATGGTGACCGCCGGTGTGTATCTGGTATCACGGTGTGCACCGATCTTTGTCCTCTCTCCTACAGCGCCCATTATCACAGCGTGGATCGGGGGTGGAACAGCCTTATTGGCCGCTTTTCTGGCCCTGGCCCAGACGGACCTGAAACGGATATTAGCATACTCGACCGTCAGCCAGTTGGGTTACATGTTTTTGGCACTCGGTACACTCGGGGCCGTTCATCCGGGTATGGCCGTAGTCGCGGCTTTGTTCCATCTGTTAACCCATGCCTTTTACAAGGCATTGTTGTTCCTGTCCGCAGGAAGTGTCATGCATGCGATGGGTGGAGTCATCGATTTGCGGGCTTTCGGCGGATTGCGGCGGCTGATGCCTATCACCCATCTGTGCTTTCTCTGTGGTGCGGCGGCGCTAGCGGGTGTACCCCTACTCTCGGGATTCTGGAGCAAGGATCTGATTCTGGACACGGTCATCGCCGCTAGCGAACAGGGGGGAGCCTATAGTGGGGGATATTACTTGTTGTTGCTGATTGCCTTGGCCACTGCTTTGCTGACGGCGTTCTACAGCTTTCGGGCCTATTTCTTGACGTTTTGGGGACCGCAACGGATTCCTGCGGAGGCAGGCGAATATGCCCATGAATCCCCCCCTGTTATGACGATTCCTCTGATTGCGTTGGCGGCCGGAGCCCTGGGAGCGGGAATACTGCTGGAACCGTTGACGCATGTCCTCAGCCGGTTTCTAGCGACCACACCTACCGTGCAGCAGGCAGCACAGTTGAGTTTGACAACGGAGGGACAGGTTCATTTCGACTGGACCGTTGCACTAATTAGCACTGTCCTGGCTGCATTGGGAATTGGGGTAGCTGGGCTACTGTATCATCGTGGTGAGCCACGCCAGTTACCTGCGATCCTGGAACCGATTATGGCCTTATCCCGCCGGGAGTTGTATGTGGAAGCAGTTTACCAGGCCATTATTGTTCGACCTCTGGAGGGAGTAGCGTTTCTGGCCAAGGTGTGCGACGGTGCCTTGTCAGGTACGGTACGGCTGATCGCCGCTTTACCAGGGATGGTCGGCCAGGGATTCCGAGTGATCCATAATGGTCTGGTCCAGTTTTACGCTTTGGCCATGATGCTCGGCCTGACCGTGCTTGTGGCCTTCGTCCTCCTGCGAGTAGCGCGGTAGCTCTCGGCCTGGAATCCTGCATGCTGAAAACACAGGTATAGGACAAAGATATGGTTGTCACCGGTCGCATCCTGGTATTGCTCTTGGTGTTGTTTCCTCTGGGTGCAGCTTTACTACTGCCTCTCTTCGGTCGTTATGCACGTCGGGTAGCCTTGTTGTTCGCCTTGCTGCATCTGGGTCTGACGGCTGCTCTAGCGGGGCTGACTGTACCGATTATGCACTATCGGCTGGAGCAGGATGTGCATCGCTATTTTGAAGAAGTCGTGCGTTTCCGTCCCGAATACGTCCCTGGTGACACCGCGGGCACACAGGGAGCGTTTGGACGAACCCGGTGGAATCTGTTCGCATTTCCCCTGGGATCTGATGACCGACCTGGTCCGCGTGTGCAATTATTCTTGGGTGTTGATGGGTTGAATTTGTGGATGCTCGTGCTGACTTCCTTCATCCTCATCCCTGCAATTCTCGCTTCCTGGGAAAGCGTCACCGAACGGCGCGGTTGGTATTACGCCCTTTTGTTCTTGATGCAGGCGGGTGCGCTCGGTGCTTTGCTGGCCTTCGATGTTATCCTGTTTTATGCATTCTTTGAACTGACGTTGATTCCGGCATTTTTCTTGATCGCATGGTGGGGCAGCGGAACGGATCGCCGTGAGGCGGCAAGGACCTTCTTTATTTATACCTTGGCAGGTAGTCTGTTGACTCTATTAGGCTTGATAGGAGTGGTGCTTCTGTTTCCGGATGCCCGGGGAATAATCACGTTCTCCTTGCCAGATTTGATGGGAAATGTGCAGCTTCGCCTGCAAGCTGCCCAGGCACAAGCCCAGGCAGGACAGCCCGAGATGTTGACGCAACTCCAACGGCAGCAACAGTGGTTGTTGGTGGCCTTGCTCGCTGGGTTGCTCATCAAGGTGCCGGTCTGGCCATTCCATACCTGGCAGCCGCGTGCTTATGCCGCTGCACCGCTCGGAGTTACGATTGTTCTGTCGGCCATACTCGCCAAACTGGGTACCTACGGGATGCTCCGTGTGGTCTTGCCTTTGGTGCCGGATGCGGCGTTGTACTACGGATTGCCCGTTGTGGGTGGGTTGGGAGCGGTGGGTATCGTTTATGCTGCGTTTTGCGCCTACAAGCAAAAAGACCTGAAACTCCTGCTGGCTTATAGTTCCATTTCCCATCTGGGACTGTTGGTGATCGGGCTTTTTGCGTTCAATCGCGAAGGCTTGAGTGGTGCGATTTTGCATATGGTCAATCATGGAGTAACGATTGGGGGATTGTTCGCAGCGCTAGCTTTCCTGCAGGACCGCTATGGAACGACCCAGGCGGGACTGTACGGCGGTTTGATGGGTCGCTATCCACGCTATGCTGTGCTCACCTTCGTGCTGGTACTAGCTGCTGTGGGATTACCCGGATTGAATAATTTCGTCAGTGAGATGTTGCTGCTAGCGGGGCTCTTTCATGCCCGACATCCCGAGGGTGCGGGGATCGGTTTGGCCGTGGTGGGGGCCTTCGGTATTCTCCTGAGTGCCTGGTACCTGCTGACCATGCTCCAGCACGTCTTCTTCCAGACGTTGAAAGAGCCGTTGCGACAACAGGCCGCTCATGAACCGCTAGCTGACGTGCAACGACGAGAATTGTGGGCTTTCGGCTTACCCGCGGTTCTCTGTCTGGTTTTGGGTTTATGCCCTCAATGGTTGCTGGATACGATGCGATCGGATGTCCGGTTACTGTCATTCGTGGGGGATCAGGCCCGGGTACGAGCAGGTCTGCCTCCTCCACCCCCTGAACCTGGACCGACCCTCAAGCCGTTTGAAGGTCAGCCTCCACCCAATATGCCCCCCGGCATAATGCCACCGGGTGCTGGTGGAGGGGTAATGCCCAAAGGAATCATGCCGCTGGGCCCAGGTGGTGGGGTTCCTAAAGGTCCCTTACCGCTGGAGAAAGGGATGTTTTCGCCGCCTCTCCGCTTGGATCCGGAACCATAATGACTCACCCTCATTGGTGCAAGGAAAGAAAGTGAAGATGGGAGATCACTGGTCAAACGCCGAATGTGAGCTGCCTGTTCCACTTAGACTTGCCACGGACCAGTTGTCTTCTGAGCTTACGGGGTGAATCCGAATAGTCTCTGCACACAAGAGGATGCACGATCGTGAACGAGCTGAGTGATGGGCCATTGGTGGATACTCTTCGGAGCATATTCGTTCATGTCGTACCGGAAACGGTATTGGTGGGAACCGCCTGTTTTCAATTTCTCATCGGCTGTGTGTACAACCGCCGTTGGTTGTGGGCTATCGTAGCAGTGCTTGGGTTGCTCACGTCGATTCTTGTAGCCGGGTTGCAGCGTCCCGCGGTAGTGACCCTGGCCGAGGCAGCTCCAATTTATACAGATGCCCTGGCAGGTCTGAGCCGGTGGATCGCCTTGTTGTCCGGTTTCATCCTCATCGGAGTGAGTTGGCCGGAGGTGCCGAGTCAACGAGCTGCCGAATACTATGGATGTTTACTGACCCTGATAGCCGGGGTATCACTTGTGGGTCGGGCCAACGATCTGTTGACATTGTTCCTGGCCCTGGAGTTGGTCAGCATTCCCACCTACGTGCTCCTTTACTCGTCTCGCAGGACTCCTGCCACGCAAGAGGCCGCCATCAAATATTTCCTCCTGAGCGTGGGGGCATCCGCAGTGCTGCTCTTTGGTTTCAGCTACCTCTACGGTGCGGTCGGAAGCTTACGCATACCCGTATTAGTCGCAGCATTGACTCAACTTCACACGCACACGGTTATGCCTTTGGCATTATTGGGTGCGGTTCTTGTGCTGGCGGCCTTGAGCTTTCGCTTGACGGTTGTCCCATTTCACTTCTACGCACCCGATGTGTATGAAGCGGGACCGACAGGGGTGGTAGCTCTCTTAGCTGTGCTGCCGAAGGTGGCCGGGTTCCTCGCGTTGGGGCGTATCTTCGGCTGGTTTGCCCTCCATACCGGGCATCTGCCCTTTCCCACAAGCACCCAATTCCCTTTGATCGTGTGGATCCTGGCGGTCATTACGATGACGCTGGGGAATTTCGTGGCCTTGCGTCAGGATCATTTTCGCCGACTGCTGGCCTATTCTAGCATTGCCCATAGTGGTTACATGCTCATGGCAGGGGTTATTGCGTCTGCGTGGCCTGACGCCAGAGGTTCCATCCTTTCGCGAACCCCTCTCGTGAGTGGTATGGATGCTCTGCTCTTTTATCTGGTGACCTACGCGATCATGACTTTTGGAGCCTTCGCTGTACTGGCTTACTTCGATACCCCCGAACGTTCTGTGAATGCCATTGATGATCTGGCAGGGCTAGGTCGATCTCATCCTGTGATGGGGCTGATGCTGACAATTCTATTGCTTGGTCTGATCGGTATGCCGTTTACTACCGGCTTCGTGGGCAAGTTCCTCTTATTTGTGGGAACACTGACTGCCCCTGCAGCGACCCCTGAGCAAGGGCGACTTTATCAACTTCTCGCTGTGATTGCAGCGATCAATGCAGCAATTGCAGCCGTGTATTATCTGCGAGTGATCGGAGTACTTTACTTGCGAGAACCACTCCGGCCATTACCCCGTACCTGGGCTGTGTTCCCAGCGTTGATGGCGATCATCCTTGCCGGAGCAACGGTGGTCCTCGGAGTTTACCCCCAACCTCTCTGGCGAGTGATACAAACAGTTGCTCCTCCCCCGCCCCTCCCATTGCAGGTCACACCGTGATTTCCACGACTCGCTTCTGACGTCAAGGTCGCTCCAATTGTCAAACTGGTTCAAGTTTTACTGTCCTCCCAGCCGAAATATCTGACAAGACCCGGGTCGGCTAAGGGGAAGGTATCACTATGAGTGACCTGCGCCTGCTCCTGCAACGCATTGAGCATTTCCGCCAGAAATTGGATCAGATGGAGACCGGCTCCACCATCCCGGGAGGAGCAGTAGAAAGCCCACCCTGGTTCGGAGGTCTTCGTCCTGCCGACAGAACAGCTCCAGGTCCCCCGCACACCTCCGGGGGCGAATCTGAAGTTCCCGCAAAACTCCATCATGACGATCCCCAGGTGCCTTTACCAGCAGGCCCATGCGATCGAACGTCCCTTTCGATGCCAACGGCCGAGCTGTTATTCTGGCGGGAGCAATGCCAGATGCTCCGACAACGGTGGGAAAAGTACGACGCAGACGGCATAACCACGCGTTGGCGTCATTCCGGCAATCCGCGTTGCGAGCACCACAACCGCACCGGGGAGCTATTGAGCCAGTGGGAACACTGGCTGGCCCATGCCAGAATATCGACCGCTGCATGTGAGCAACTCCGGCAATGCTTACAAGAGCGGTTGCGACGATTTGAGACGGCATTAGCACATGAACAAAGACAGGAAGAATGGCGGTCCCGTCTGAGCCAGTGCTATCTGAGCTGCCTCAAGGATGGTGCTCTGAAGGTTGCTGAAGTAGCCGCTCTGGCCGAAGAATTGCTGGCGGATGCTCAGCAAGGTCAGCCTATCAAATGGGAACCTGTCGGCGAGATCGATCCCGGGACATACGGGATTGACAAAGAGATGGAAGAGGTCGACCGACAGCGGATCGTCATGTGCCATCGAGTAGCCTCCTACGCCATCCACTTGACGCAGGTCTCAGCGCGGATGATACTCCATGATGCGGAATGGCGGGTGCATCCTCTCCCGGTCCTCACGGCGGCCCTGTTAGCAGATATCGGTTGGTTGACGATCCCAGAATCTATTATCGGCAAATCCTTGCGGCAGTGGTCCGAGGAGGAATGGCAGGCTGTGAAAGAACACCCTCTACGGGGTGCCGAACTTCTTGCTCGGACGGCTCCTGAACTGGCAGCGCTCGTGCCGGTCATAGCTGCCCATCACGAACGAATCGATGGAAGCGGTTATCCGCATCAGCGACGGGGTGAGGCCATCCCCGCATTAGCTCGAATTTTGGCGGTTGCGGATGCCTACGTCGCACGACGCGTCCCTTGGATAGACGATGCCATTCGGGACAGTCGTCAGGCGCTTACGGAAGTACTGCTTGAAGCAGAACAGGGACAACTCGATGACCATGCTGTAACCCTGCTCGCTCGACTCTCATTTTATCCGACAGGCACACTTGTGGAACTGAGCGATGGCAGTGCGGCAGTGGTGCTGGCACCTCCGGCGTGTCCAGCCGATCCACGCACAGCCCACCGCCCTCTGGTGGCCCGGCTCACTACTGCCGATGGAAAACCGTTGTCCTGTCCGGAATTGCTACCGTTATCTGGGAACGAGCAGGGAGTGGTTGTACGTCCCTTGCCACCCGCACGCATACAGATGCTACTCAGATACTTTCCCGATCTGCAATAAGCAGCCGATACCAACGTCGATATTTCCCACCTCACGCCTAACCCGATCACGGTCACTTTCGGGAAGCATCTCCGGGGGGTGAGCGTTGTACTCAATGGACTCCATAGTTGCAGAAGCTTGCCTCTGATGACTTGGTTTGACAACTCCCAGGAAATCAATAGCGGGAAGATAAGTGGGGGAATCGGATGGGATCCGAAACCGATCCAGCAAGCAGCCGAAGCCTAAACGGCAGCGCGGCGGGCAGGTTTCGTTTGCCGTATGGCATGCCCCTCAGCGCAGCTTCCGGCCGTGGGCAACATTTTGCCTGGACTACAGCGATTATCCGGATTGAAGGCGGATCGTAATCGGACCATGTAATGGAGATCATCAGGAGTGAACATCAGGGGCATGAAGTCCAATTTCTCCACACCGATGCCATGTTCTCCTGTGACGCTACCACCGAGGCGAATACATTCTGCAAGGATTTCGTGACTGGCTGCTAACACCCGTTGCACCTGATCGGGGTCCCGTTCATCGAACATGAGAATGGGATGGATATTGCCGTCACCTGCGTGGAAGACGTTGCAGATTCCCAGCCGGTACTTTTGAGCGGTGGCGAGAATGAAGCGCATGATTTCTGGCAACCTTGTTCGGGGCACTACGCCATCTTGGGTGCAGTAACTGGGATAGCCAAGGCGTCCGATGGTACCGAAGGCCTGCTTGCGGGCCTTCCAAAGCAAGGCTCGTTCCGATTCCGTGCTGGCTTTGCGGACCTCACGAGCATGATGGGCGTAAGCAATCTGCTCCATGCGATCCGCTTCCTCTTGCAGCCCCGCTTCCAGACCGTCCACCTCCATGATGACAACCGCCTCGGCATCCTGAGGGAAGCCGAAGTGGAACGCCGCTTCTACCGCCCGAATCATGGTCCGATCGAGCATCTCCAATGCGGCCGGAATGATCCCCGCTCCGATGATGGCGCTGATCGTGTTGGTCGCATCGTCGATCGAGTCGAACACTCCCAACAACGTCCGGTAGGCTTGCGGGTTGGGTGTCAAGCGAACCCAGACTTTCGACACAATCCCGAAGGTGCCCTCACTCCCTACAATGACACCCGTGAGATCATAACCGGGGGTATCTTCGACGGGACCGCCACAAGTCATAACTCGCCCATCAGGCAGAACCAACTCGACACCCAGAATGTGGTTGACTGTGACCCCATATTTGAGGGTGTGAGGCCCACCCGAATTGGTCGCCACATTGCCACCGATCGTACACGCTCCCTGACTGGAGGGGTCGGGAGCATAGTGGTAGCCGAAGGGTTTGAGAGCGTTGGTGAGCCAGACATTGACAACACCGGGTTCGACTAGGGCATAACGATCCCGAATGTTGATTTCCAGGATGCGTTTCATGCGAGATAAAACGATGAGGACTCCACCCCCCACCGGTACACAACCGCCTGCCAGACTGGTTCCCGCTCCCCGAGGCAAAAAGGGAAGATTCAACTCCCGACAGGCAAGAACAATGGCTACGATCTGTTCGGTGGACTGCGGGAAGACCACTACGTCCGGTCGTGTTTTCGCTAGAGTGTAGCCGTCGCACTCATAGACCGCACGGTCCGCCAGTGCGGTCAAAACGTTCTCGGTTCCCACAATGGCCTGCATGCGGCGAATCACCTGTTCAACAGGCGTTTGTGAGGTGCTCGACCCTGGCAGAGATGTTCCGGTTTGGCTCATAGTTGCCCAAGTCTGAGGGAATGCGTGGCTTATACTCTCAGTGTACATTCCCAGGCAGCAGTTGGCTGGTGTGTGAGCTTCCTTAGTAAGGAAAAGGAGGGGATTGATCTGCTAAAAATGGCACCGCATGTCATGGGGGGAAGAGGTGCCAGGGATTTGCCATCCATCCCCTGCTGTGTGGGGGGCTACACTGGGACAAGAGTTGAGGTTTTTGACGGTGATCCTCTCGGTTCTTGACACCCGATAGTTCGGGGATTCCTAGCCCCGCTTGGCCGGACGTTTACCCTGCGTCATGTAAACATCCGCGATTTTGCCGTTGTCCGTCAGGGCGATGTGGAAGCGTTGTTCCCCTTCGAGTCGATGCACCGTGAAATGGTAGTTGCGACTGACGCGGGCCAGATAAGGACGCTTTTCCGGAGATGCAGGGGTACGGAGCTTGCCCCAGGAACCATCCCCCAAATAAGGCACGCCGTAGCGATCTCTCAAACCATCTGTCAGAGGGTGAGTTCGTTTGAAGACATGATCATGGTGTTCCAGCACAACATCAACCCGGTATCGTTCCAACAGAGGACACCAATGCTTTCGTTGCAGTTCACCTGTGCCGAAACCGATCGTGGCTTGGGGAGATCGCACGGATGGATAAGCTGGCACATGGTAGGCCACCAGCAAGTGGGGACGTTCCTGCCGTTCCCTCAGCACTTTGGCGAGCCAGTCGGTTTGTTCACCCGGAATAGGGCTGATGTGTCCGGTGTCGAGTAACACGATGCTCAGATAGTCGCCAATATCCAGGACATTGTAAGTCGTCTCACGGTAAAGACCATCAAACAACGGGAGGTAATAAGTAGCGTCACTTCGTTGGCCTTTGTATCCACCCCGGACTTCATGATTGCCAAGACAAGTAATGAGAGGAATCAGACGGCCCTGAGAATCGACCATCTGACTGCTGTAATTGCTGATAAAGGTGACGGCTGTGGCAGCCGATACACCATTGTCATAACCGAGATCACCAGCAATGAGCACGAAATAAGGGTCCTGCCTGGCGGCTGTCTGGTTGGAAGCGATGGCGGGTGCTCCAATGCCGCAATCGCCGCCGGTGATGAATGTGATCAGATCATTCGCCTTGGCGGGCATGGTGCGGAAGCGATAGAGTCCTATATTCTCGCCGATCTGGAACACATATTCTGTGCCGGCGTGGAGGTGAGTGAGTTCACAGCGGTGGACTTTCAGGTCGGTGCGTCCAAATGCATGGCAGCGAGTGACCGCTTTTTGCCAGACTATGCCGGAATCTATTGCCGCTTCGCCCTTCGCCTCTGTCCGAAGGGGCAATCTTTGTTTTTGCGGAGTGCTTGAGAGTGGAGCGTAACGGATAACGATAGGATTTTCCGCGCGACTGAGCCATTGGATGGTTATGGTTGAGGTTGGATCACCCTGCCACGTCAAAAACAAGGTGTCTCGTGGGGATGAAAGTGGCGGCAACTTTTCGACCGGTCGTGGGGGAGGAGCTATAGCAATATCGTCCGCCCCGACCGCCGAAGGTGATAAGGCGGACCAGGAGAATGGGTTACCGACAACAGCACTGGCGGATAAGGTTGTGGTCAGGAATGTGCGTCGATCCATGGCAATTCAACTCATGTGGGAGGAAAAGTAGAAAAGCGTGCGGCCCCAACCAAAAACTCTAGGGTCATAGGTAAGGCAGGTGTTGAATGAGTGCAAGTCGAAAAGCGATTTCTTACCGAATATTTATCTGTGTCTCATAAGTTTCACTGAGTTGAATGGATGGAATCGGCATGTGCTCCGCAACGGTGTTTTTCACCCCAGAATATGCGGGATTGGTGCAATGAGCTACTATCAAGGGCAGGATCAAGGGGCACAGACAACGGGTGGGGGGTGATGGGGATCGAGAGACGGTGCGGGATGAATGTCGGGATGGAGGAGAAAGGCAAGCCATTCCAGGCTATCGACGAGTCTGGGTCCGGGTCGGCTGAAGTAGGCGTTGCCGTCGATCCAATAGACGCGGCCTTGGCGCACGGCGGAGAGTTGCTCGTATCCAGGATATGTTTGAAGGATAGAGCGATCCTGTTGAGCGCGGGCGATATCGAAGCCGCAACAGGCAATGACCAGCACTTCGGGATCGGCGGCGATGACTTCCTCCCAGCGTAGAGTGCGGGAAGGCTGGCCTTCTTGACCGATCATTTCACGCCCTCCGGCGAAACGGATCAGTTCGGGTGTCCAGTGTCCACAACTGAAGGGGGGATCGATCCATTCCAGCAAGACCACCCGAGGCCGGTAGGTCACTTGTTGGCTGCGCTCAGTGACAGCTTGGACCCGTTGTTGCAGTTCGGTCACGATAGCCTCGGCACGTTCCGGTACCTGGGCTGCCTTGGCGACCTGATGGAAGCTGGCGAATACATCGTGCAAGCGTTGAGGTTCCAGATTCACCACCTGGGGTCGGTTGGGTAGGGCACAGGCTGCTGCCCGGACTTCGGCCTCGGCTACCGCACAAACATCGCACAATGCCTGGGTTACCAACAACTCGGGGCGCAACGCTTCCAGCACCGACCATTCCAGAGTGTACAAAGCTCGTTGCGTCCGCAACTTTTCGCGTACCAACTCGTCGATTTGGCGGCTGCTGGCTCCCGCGGGGATCAAGGAACGGGTGACCCTGGGTAAGCGACGGACCAAGGGCGGCTCATCGCATTCATGAGTGACACCGACCAGTTGATCGGCCAAACCCAGTCGGCAGATGATTTCTGTGGCGCTGGGTAGCAAGGATACGATACGCACCGTTGGTCCCCCCTACTGACACCTGGTGCATCCCATCTGTGCCTGTGGGATAGATGTCGTTCGAGACCTTGGAGTTGGGCCGCGGAGTTTGCTTGGAGCAGCCAAGCGGGTGAGCATGCATTCCTTTCGGTTTAAGCCTGGGAGCGGAGTTTCAAGTCGTAGCGGGTTGGTTGGTCCTTTCTCGGAGCACCGGTAAGAGCCTTTCCGCCACTGCTACTGCGCCAAAAAGGACGACCACGAAGGTGGCGTCGCCCAGCAGCGTGTTGCGGAAAAACGGCAGGGCTTTCACGTAACAGTCGATCAGGCCGGCTAGTGTATGGGGGTACGCCATAAGCCAGCATGCAAAGTTGGTTGTCAAGTAAAATTGGATGGAACCCAGCACAGTGACAGCGGCGAGATTCCACACACCCCAATGATGCCGCAGCCAACGTCCCAGGAGGACATTACAGGCGAAACTGCCATAGACGACCGGCATAAGCAGGTGCAACCCGATCGCCAGGTCGCTCAGGAACAGAGCCAGCAGCGGGAGCGTAAGGGCCAGTCGACGGTCTGCGTAGAATGACCCGCCAAAGAGAGCTAAAGCCCCGATTGGGGTGAAATTGGGCGGATGCGGTAGCCAGCGTGCCAGAACGGCCCCGGTAACAAGGGCAGTAAGCAGCCAGAACCGGGGATGAATGAGGGAGCTGCTCCAGCAGGAATCACAGCAAGCTCCTGTCGCAGGACCTTCATTCGGAGACGATGAGAAGGGTGTGAGGTCGGGTAATCCAGACACAGGTGTTCCTCCACTTCGCCGGCTCGGGCGAGTATCAGGACGGCCCAATACAGGGTGGAGGGGCAACGGCGGTCAGTTTCCCGTACCGCACGGGGAAAGGAACCACGACTGACGCCGACGACCCGGCTCCGGGGTGCCGTCGCTGAGGATCACGGCAGGCAGGTCTTCTGGCTTTCGGCTCGATCGAACCTCGCGGCCTTCCCATGACAAAACGTTGTCACAGTGGCATCGGATCAAGCGAGATTCTCGCCGATCACAGCAGCGGCCCTGCGCCGGATTTGCACCGGACTTCCCTCTTGCCTCGCCTCTGCTTCTCCGTCCCCGGACATGGGTGATAGTCGGTCTCCGCTGATCCCATGCCCGAACCACACAACTTACGAAGCAGAGGCGAACCTGCCGCTTGCTACAATAAGTACGAGGCTGAAAATGGCACGTCCAGAGGCGGTCCTGGGATCAGGAGAAGAGAATCATTGATAAGTTCAGAGGTTATAACTCGAAGCGGTAGTGATCTCGCAGCAACTCTGAATGCGGGGCGATGAACAAACGGCCTTCGGCATTTCGCGGTGAAGAGGCTGCCTCAGGCAGTTGCTAGATATGAGACTCCTTCGCCGAAGAAGGGCTTCTATCTCGGGCTTGTTTCCGATAGCATGTCCCTAGGAACAAATGGTCAGACGAGCTATCCATGCCGTGGAGGATGGCGGTATGATATGGTCTGGCCGAGCAGGACATCCTTCCATGACTACGGATGTACGCCTACGGGAAGTGCTTCCTCAGATTACGGATCAGCTTCTGGAAACATACACCGAATGTAGCCGACTGAATCATTTGGCTCGTGAGCCGTTGCCCAGTCGGGAAGGGGTTGCGGAGATCATCGCAGACCTGTTTGAGGTGTTGTATCCCGGTTATGGACGGCGACAAAATCTCCACTTAGGGAATGTCGGCTACTACATCGGTAGCTTGATCGATGCCTTGCATGACAAGCTTACGGATCAGATTGCGCGGGCGCTCCGCCATGAGTTATGTGATGAGTCGCCACACCTCAATTGCGAGCAAATGGCTCAACCCAAGGCGGTGGAGTTCTTGCAGCGGTTACCTGCTGTGCGAAAAGTGTTGGAGCAGGACGTGGAAGCAGCCTACCGGGGCGATCCAGCGGCCCGAAGTTACCACGAAATCATCTTTTGCTATCCGGGGTTCGAGGCTATTACGGTTTACCGGTTGGCCCACGAATTGCACCAGTTGGGCGTGCCATTCATCCCGCGAATGATGACCGAGTGGGCCCACTCCCGCACGGGAATCGATATTCACCCGGGTGCTCGGATCGGTCCCGCCTTTTTCATCGACCACGGTACAGGTGTAGTGATCGGGGAAACTACAGAAATCGGGCGGAACGTCAAGCTCTATCAGGGTGTGACTTTAGGTGCACTCAGCTTTACCAAGGGTGAGGACGGTTCGCTCGTTCGTGGAAGTTATAAGCGACATCCTACCCTTTGCGATGATGTGATCGTGTATGCAAACGCCACAATCCTGGGTGGGCAAACGGTGATCGGCGCACGCTCCATCATTGGCTCAAACGTCTGGCTGACCGAAAGTGTTCCGCCCGATACCACCGTGGTTCTAGAGAAGCCTAAGTTGCGGCTACGAGGAGCTCGCACAGATCCCGAGGTGGGTAACTATATCATTTGATTGCAGCACGGGTTGTACCTCTCACCCCATCATACCCCACCCCGATGGAGGGGGATTCCATCCCCAACTTCCACTGGGATGGATAACGGCGCCATTTCCTCAAAGAAGCCAGACCGCCGTTACTAGACTTTCTCGCTCTATTGCAGGAGTGATGTTTTACATCACCAGGCGACGTTTAGCGGCTTTCGCAGAGTTGCATGTGCCACAGATGCCGCGGACGACCAGAGTACGGTTGCGAGCCCGGAACTGATGCTGGCTTAATACCTCACGTAGGGCAGTATCCAGTGCTTCGCTTTGAAATTCAATCATGGCTCCGCATTCTTCGCAAAGCAAATGATCATGGAACGGATAGCCGTAGTCGTGGTCGTATACAATGCGATTGCCTAATTCGATTTTTCGGAGTAAGCCTGCATCGACCAGTTTCGGGAGGGTACGATACACAGTTGCTCGGCTGACCTGGCGTCCCGCACGCTTCAATTCATCGATCAACTGTTCCGCGTCGAAATGACTATGTTTGGCGAAAATGTGCTCCAAGAGGAGCCGTTGTTGCTCCGTGAAGCGCTGCGGTTTAGGTCGGCTGGCCAGGTATTCCCGGAACTTGCTTTCCGGACTTTGAGCTACAGGAATCGTTGGTAAGGACACGCGATAACTCCTTCTGGGGGCACCTAGGGTGGCATGGGTAGCTCGGGTTCTGGCATGCCTGGCTACCACCAGGGTCCACCAAGAGGCGGTTGTTCCTTCTCATTATACCAAGGTCTGTCCGAGGACATCAGAGGAAGACTCAGAGTGGATAGGAAACCAGTGTAGGGGATTTTTTTAGAGACTGCATAATACGCATGGGACCTGTAGGTGTCCCGGAGAGTGCGGACGCACCCGCAAGTTGCTTCCTCTCGGTTCAACTTCTGGTGGCTCCGACGAGCGATATGTTGCCTGGATGATTGTTCGTGATCGCCATTCATTGGATCACAGTTGTCTTTTGGGTGGCTGACAGGGAACCTTTGGTAGAGGAGCTTTTTCAGGCACCCTGAATCCGTCGGATCACCTGGGCCGACGTCAGAGTGAGGGCGGATCGGCTTCTTTCGAGTGCAGCTTGCTCTGTTCGCAGACCGGACGCCACTTGGCTATCCGGAAGCGACGTGATGCGCTCCAACATTCATTTGGCAAAGTTTTGTACCGGGCGATCATTTTTCGCGATGGTCGCTGTTTCTAACTCGAACATGTCTTCTTCATAGTTTCACATGCGCATGACAGATATCATTAGTTCCAGTAGGTATAAAGCGTTCAATGATCTGCGATTGTTCTGTTATAGACCCAGCATCTGCGATTGTTGTGATTGTGATGATGCTGAACAATTCTGAGACAATCATTTCTTCTGATAGTTTCGGCTTCCAAAACCTGAAAGTTGTTTGCGGGGCGGATGTTCAGCGCACGAGTAGCAGGATGATAATGGTAACGAGGGCCAGGAAAAGAGCAGCCGATAGCATCAGGATGATAAGGCGGATGTGAGGTGAAGTCCCCGAGGGTGCAGGAGCAGGCGAAGCGGGAGCGCTCAAAATGGCGGAGGTTTGGGGTCGCGGGGCTGCAGGTTGGGTTTCTTCAAAGCTGAGTGAGGAAGTTGTAGGCGCCAGAGGTCGGGGTTGCGGTCGGATTCCGCTACTGGGTGGTCCGGCAAGCGAAGGTGGATTGCTCCGCAGGGCAGCTACAAGGACCTGAGAGGCAGAACCGGTAAAGCTCGCGGGACCGGTGTTGCTTGCCAGGCGAGCGGCGACACGACCGGTTCGACCGGGGAACCAGGCCGGATTGGGCAACGTCACTTCGGCGGGTACGAAAGGAGCCAAGGCCTCAAGCAACTCCGCGGGGTGTTGATAACGTTCTTCTGGTTTTTTCCGCAGAAGACGATGAAGAATATCCGACAATTCCCGCGGCACCTCCGGTCGGATCTCGTGGATCGGTGTCGGCTCTCGCATCTGTTGCCAGAGGAGCTTTTGGGCGGTCTTTCCCTCAGGAAACAAGGGATGACCCGCTAACAGGAAGTAGAAAGTAGCTCCTAGGGAATACAGGTCGGCTCGCACATCGACTGCGGAGCTATCGATTGCCTGTTCAGGAGCTACATAATCCGCTGTGCCCAAGACAGCGTTGTCGAGGCGGCGAGTAATGCCTCCATCCGCATCGTAGAGTGAACGCACCAGCCCGAAATCCAGGATTTTGATAACCCCCTGGCGATCCAACAACAGGTTGGCTGGTTTGATGTCGCGATGCACAAACCCCAATTCGGTAGCATGGAGCAAGCCGAAGGCTGCCTGGCGGATATAGTCACAGGCCAGGGGAATCGGAAGCGGGCCGTGACGAGCCACGATCTGTTGCAAACTTATGCCATCCACATATTCCAGCACGAGATACAGTAGCCGGCCTTCCTCACACAGATCGTAGATGCGAACAATATTGGGATGGTCCAGTTGCGCGGCGGCACGCGCTTCGCGGAAAAAGCGGGTCCGAGCTGTGTCATCGTCGTAAGCATGCGGGGGCAAGACCTTGAGAGCCACCAGGCGTTGCATGCGCATATGTTCCGCCAGGAAAACCTGACCCATCCCCCCGCTTCCAATCTGTTCCAGGATGAGATAACTTCCCAGGATGAACCCTTTGTATTTGCCGGCGGCCAGCTTCTCGGCGTGAAAAGCCGTAATCAGCCCGGCGGCTTGTAAACGCTCGAGGAGCTCCGACGGTGTTGCGGGGGGGGATGACTGCTGGGTCAGGAACTGTTCCAACCGCTCGGACGGGATGATGCTACTGCGGCGGACGCGATCCAGCATCTCTTCGACAGTGGTCGGTGGCGGCATGTCATACCTCTGTCATCCGATGCGATAAGCTACTAAACCCGCTGCTGTAAAGTTTAGAATATTTTTGCACTTCGGTGGAGAAGTTTTTTCCTCCCCAGGGCGAAAAATCGTGTCCATTCTGACCTCACAGGAGGTTTATGCTGTCCGTTGCAAGGCATCACACCGGAGCAAGAGACCGAAAGCAACGTTTTGTGAGAACGGATCTTGGCTGTAACTACACAACCGTGGCGGTAGAAAGGCAACGGCAACGGGCTTGAAAGGTCATTCTGGTGGTATGCTTTGCCGGTCTGCGATGGTCGCCATCATCAGGAATACTTCTCGACTAGTCCGGTTACTGAGAAGTCGCACGGAACCATCACAAAGGGCAAAGTGACTTCCCGATGGGAAAAAGCCGCCAAATTGTCCCGAGGTTCCCAAGAGAGGAGGGGCATCGTCTCCCGGATCAACACCGCGGGTCGTCGCCCAGCCGCCTTGTAACCATGGCCCGATCTGGTAGCTGGTTTCACCGCAGAGTAAAGTATTGCTGAGACCGTTGTGAATGCGGGATAGTGGTGTGGGAGCATCGTAGCGCCACGGCCCAGCCCGTGGAGAAGGAGCAGCCCTTTCTGGCAAGGGCAAGGTAGCCGCGTCCGGTCCGATTCCGGCAACAGCCACATAGTGGGCCGGAGCCGCTTTGGGCCAGGGTTCATCCTGAACTGGCCATAGAGGGCAGAGAGCACAGCGCAAGCGAATGGTGCCGGCTTGTTGATTAGCTTCGGCCGACCACGGTGACTGCCGATCGAGCAAATCTAACGCCTGGGCTGCGCCGGAGGTCCGTTGATCCAAACGGGGCAGAATCAGTGCATACCAACTGAGCCGATCCTCCGGGGGAACCGCGGGCAACACCACCGTCGCCGGGGGTATCGCTTGGGTGACCAGCCACGGGGCATCGTTGTGGTCGCTTTGCGCTTCGAGAGTTGCCAAGGCCAGCTGTCGTAAGTTGTTCTGCGATTGCATGCGTGCAGCATCCATTCGGTACTTGTGGATGTAGGTTAGCACGAAGGATGCTACTAGAAAAATGAAGAAACCGCCGACGCCAGCTGCTAGGAGGGGTCGCATGCGTGTCTCCTCCACGCTCCGGTTCGTACCTAAACTAAATTACGCCTGGTGCGTCGAGGCAGGTCGCTCCTGCAATGCCTCCCTCCTGCGCCCAAGGTTTTCAGGAACCCAATGCTCCAAAAACCGTAAGGAGAAGATCATGCCCCACACTCTACCCGCGTTGCCTTATCCTTTCGATGCTCTGGAACCGTACATCGATGCCCGCACCATGGAGATTCACTCCCAAAGACACCACAAAGCCTACGTGGACAACCTCAACAAGGCCCTGGAAAGCGCTCCGAACCTCGCCCAATTGGACATCGTGACTTTGCTCCGCGAAATCCAGAAAGTTCCGGAATCGATACGCCAGGCGGTCATCAACAACGGCGGCGGTCATCATAACCACTCCCTGTTTTGGGAGATCATGGGACCGAAATGCGGCGGGGAACCCACCGGCCAGATTGCCGACGCCATCCGCGAGGCGTTCACCGACTTCGCCAACTTCAAGCAAGTGGTCAAAAACAACGGGTTGACCCAGTTTGGCAGTGGCTGGAGTTGGGTGGTTTACAACCCCGCATCTGGCAAGCTGGAAGCCATCAAGCGTCCCAATCAGGACAGCCCGCTTATGGAAGGTCTGATTCCGGTTTTAGGTATCGATGTCTGGGAACATGCCTACTATCTGAAGTACCAGAATTTGCGGGGAGATTACATCGATGCGTGGTGGAATGTGGTCAATTGGAAGGCGGTAGAGGATCGCTACATCGCTGCCAAGTCCGGCAAGGCAGTCTGACAGTACAGAGTCGGAATTGCTCAAGCCCCTGGACCCGAGAGAGGAACCACCGTCTTCCCGACGGGGAGGGGCACAGGCGGACCGACCTGGGTCAGGCTGCACCGGACCGCCCGCCCTTCCCGTTGGAAGAGAAAACCTGCACTGCTTTACAGCCTGCCCTTCCCGTTGGAAGGGAAAACCACCCGCATTGCTTTCGGATACTTACTGACGGACCGCCTCTTTTTAGGATTTCTCCTCCGTTCGGGACACGGGCAAATCTGCAGATAAATCCTTCTCGAGAGTCCTAGCAGTCCTCCAAGCAAGATGGAAGGCGATTTGGCAGATCTTCCTCACCCTAGCCCGTAAACCGCTCGTAATTTCCATTCCGGCTCCTGCAGTGATCTCAGAAATGGAAAGAAGATCGCTTTGTAGGAACATGGCAGATCAGGGGGCGTTGAGATTCAAGCTTTCGGACGGCGTATTTCGGCTGAATCAAGAGAAACGGTGAAATGGATTGGGGAGCCCCCGAATCATTTCATGGGGGTAGCTTGGCGCCGCTACTGACATTTTCGCCGGGGCAGGCGGTGTGATACAAGTAGGTGAGTTCCTTATGGGTGAGAGCTTGTCATGGTGGCGTTACAACGGCGAAAGCTGATTCCGCACTTGATTGTGCCAGCCATCGTTCCCGCGGTGGATTTTTACAAACGGGCTTTCGGTGCCCTGGAAGTAGTTCCTATTGAGCCGGAAAGTGGAGACCCAGGAAACGGGGTAGAACTACGGATTGGTTCGGCTGTGTTCTATGTAGGCGAGTTTCTTCCAGAAAAGGGCGGTGGACCAGAATGGGAGCAATGTTCCCAAGGTGCTGTGACACTTCATCTTGAAGTGGAGGATTGTGACACAGTGTGGGCCCGTGCTGTGGCTGCTGGAGCGGAAGTAGTTTGCCCTCCTCAAGATATGTTCTGGGGGGACCGTTATGCTCGCATCCGGGATCCTTTTGGACACGAGTGGTCGTTTTCCCACTCCGCCGCTCCACGGCAGCGATCTGCCGCCTGAGCTTCAACTGCGTTGGACATTGTTGATCTTTTCCAACGCCAGGAGGAGGGCCTGAGTTCCTTTGCGGCCATAACCCTGGGCACGGACTGCTTCATATAACTGTTTTGCCAAAGCCAATCCAGGGAGGCACAGATTCATCCGTTCGGCCTCGGCCAGGGCTATCCCCATGTCCTTGATGAAATGTTCGACATAAAACCCCGGCTCGAAATCGCGTTTGAGCAACCGTGGTCCATATAGGTCCAGGGAACGACTTCCCGCAGCTCCGACACTGACACTCTGCAATACCGTCTCCAGGTTCAGGCCGGCTTTGTAGGCGTAAAGCAACCCTTCACACAAGGCAATCATGGTGGAGGAGATGAGAATCTGGTTGACCATTTTCGTATGTTGGCCGGCTCCTGCGGGTCCTTGATGGACGATGGTTTTGCCCATCGCTTCTAGGACGGGGCGAACTGCGGCGACGGCTTCCGGGTCCCCGCCGATCATGATCGACAGGGTGGCATTCCTGGCTCCCAAATCTCCCCCGGACACCGGTGCATCCAGCGCAGCCACTCCCCGCGCTTTGGCGGCTTCGTAGATTTCCACCGCCAGACTCGGTTCGCTGGTCGTCATGTCCACGATGACCATACCTGCTCGACTGCCGGCCAGCACGCCCTGGGGACCGAGAAACACCTCCCGAACATCCTTGGGATAACCCACGATGGCAAAGACCATGTCGCTTTGCTCCGCCACCTCTTTCGGTGACGCTGCCAGTTGAGCTCCCTGCTCTAGCAACGGCTGAGCCTTTTCCACGCTGCGGTTGTACACCACCGCTTTATATCCCTTGCTCATAACGTGCTGGCACATCCACCGGCCCATGACACCAGTGCCAATCCAACCGATACGCGTCTTGCCAGGTTGGGCTGTGTTCAGGCTCATAGCTGTTCTCGCTTCATGGAAAACAATTAGGGTGGCCGCAACTTGTCTTCCTAAAAAACCTTACCTTCGGCTTGCGACAACTTCCGAGTGATCGGCTGTGGCTTCTGCGATTCTCCCAACCTCCGGTTGGTGTTCTGAAAATCGGCTCCTCATCAAGGTGGCTCGAGGAACCGAGACGGATGAAAACCTCTCACATCCGCTTCTGCGGACTTTGGAAGTTGGGTCGCTTGTGACAATCATGCTAATAATTGGCCGGCTTGGCGACTAGAAGTCAGTTTCCCAGTAGATACGGCTTTCTCGAAGGAAGAAAGGAAGAGAGGGTAGATCTGCCGCTCTGATGCGTAGTCTGAGACCCAACACAAGCGTGCTGGCTTCCGCGGTCCCGCTCTTCGAACAGGTACAGTGTCTGGCGGTTCGGATTCCATTCCCTTACCCCAAGACAATCGCCAGTGCAATCTGCCTGATCCCTAGTATCGGTAGGATACTGAAAGGGAAGAAGACTGTTGCAATTGGTGTGTCTGATGCAGAGCATGGAACGCCGTCTGTCATGCGGTCACCGAGGCTGAGAAAATGCGAGACTCCGAAACAGAGGTGCCGATGGGTATAGGGGAAGAGTTGTTGTGGAGGACGCTCAGCAAACTCAAACTTCAAGAAAGGAAGCTTTCCATGTGTACGATGACGCAACGATTATTCGCGATGGCAGTTTTGGGGCTGGTCGTGCTGATTTCCCCTGGGCGAATTCATGCCCAACAGACGGTCCCAGTGATCATTCCGCAACCTATGCCCGAGGGAGTTACGCAAAACACAGGGTCCGCTCCGATAATACCCGGACCTGTGGTTGTCCAGAATCTGCCTGCGGTACCGGCAGCCCAGGCGGGGACGCCTTCCTCATCCATGCCCTTGAGCGCTTCGCGAAATATACCTGCTCAAGGAGTCAGCAGCGGCTCAGCTTGTAATGGCGGTTCAGGCACGGCCTTGGGAGTTGGCAAAGCCCCTATCCAGTTCGGTCAGTACGGACGGCAGTGTGCCAACGGCTGCGGCAGTTGGGCAGGGAACTGTGGCTTCATTTTCGGTTCCTGCCGTTCCTTCTTTGATCCCTGTGGGCCTCTTCCGCTAGGATGTAAAAAGTGCCCCGTTTCCCCCTTCGGTCATCCCTACGGCACTGGGATCAACCGTTGCACCTACGACTCCTACCTGAACCATTGACGGCACAGCCCAAAAACCTACCTTCTGAGCACATCTCCTGTGAGCACATGTCCTGCCACCGCTGCTTGGGGGGTGTTCGAGTAGTAACAGATCGCAGTACTGCTTGGCACTGCTTTGACAGCGACCGATCGTAGTGGGGTGGGGATCGTCAGAAAGCTAGCCGCGGGGTATCCCAACTTGCCGCATGAGTCGATCGGTGGCCAGATAGGCTTCCTCGACCCACTCGACGATTTTTTCCGGCTCGGGGGAGTATTCCAATTCCACGCTCATTGCTGCGTCATCAAGTCCTAATGCAGCGATCTCGCGTAAGTAAGGCTCAAAAGGCACCACTCCCCGCCCGGGCGGTAGGTCCCCGTGTACCTTCCCATTACAATCCGAAATGTGCACATGAATCGCCTTCCCTTGAAGTGCGCGGAGTTCTTCAGGCCTTGTTCCGGAAAGCTGCAAGTGACTGATATCAATGTTGGCTCGCACGGCGGGATGATTCACTTCGTCCAGAAAGCGAAGCATGTTGGGGACATTGTTCAGCAAGGATAAGCGGAACGGCTCCAACTCCAGGGCAATTTGCAAACCGAGGTCCGCCGCATAATCCCCCAAGGATTGCAAGTGACGCACAGCGGTGCGCCATTGTTCGGCCGGGGGAATCACTTGTTGCTCCCAAATGTACTCGCCTAGGACCAGCAGGAGATTTCGCGCCTCCAGTTCATAGCAGAAATCCAGATAGGCCTTGCACCGTTGCACATGAAACCGTTGCACACTCGGGTTGAAATCGATCAAACCGACTGCGACACAAGCCACACTGATGATCGGCAATCCCACCTGAGAACACTCCTTGCGGATCAAACGCCGTTCTTTGGCGTCGATTTCCAAAGGGTCCGCGAATATGTCAATGCTGTCAAAGCCAATGGCCTTGGTCTGACGAATGCCCCAAGCGGTCCCCTTACCTGCCTGGACCCACGCCGAATTGATCAGCCCCAGTTTCATGGTGATGCTCCCCGTCGGTACCCGGCGAATCAGGAGAAAATACATCAACGTAATGGCAATGACATAGTCAATCTTTCGGCTCTGGTCTATTCTAATTTTCGAGAATTGTAGTCCTCGGCGAGGGAATGAATGAGTTGCTTAATGCCCTGGCAAATCCTTGGTATGTATAGTGAGAGTTGCGATTGCATCAATCTCATTGATACAGAACAATTACAGTTATATAATTCCCGGGTACGATTGCATAATTATTAGTCATTGGGACATATGACACATGAACAATTACATCATCCGGTTGGCGCAACTAACCTGGAATTCTTGAAAACTGTCCCGGATTATGTGGTGCAATCCATCGCGGAACGGGTGGAGGAATGGTGGTGGGAGCCCTGCCGCGGCGGGCTTAGCGGAGCGAGGCTTTGGCGAGGTGTAGATAGTTCCGGGAATATCCAGGTGGCTTTGAAATGCTGGCCAGCTGATGTGACCCCCTCACATCTTACACAAGTCCACCGATGGATGGAGCACGTGAGTCACCTCCCCTATATTCCCAAAGTCCACCGGTGGTCCAACGGGAAAACAGTATTGCAGTATCAGGGGCGGTGCTGGGATCTAACACGCTGGCAACCCGGCCGGGCACGCGAGCAGCCTACGCTCCAGGAGGTAGCTTTGGCCTGTTGCGCGGTGGGTCAGTTGCACCGTGCCTGGCCTATGGAAGGATACGGAGTGTGCCCTGCGGTAGCGGCACGCTGGCATTGGCTCAGCCGGTGGCGCAGCAAACCCCGTGTGAGCCATACACTATTTCGCCGTTATCATCCTTGGGAGTGTACGTTACGTAGAGCAGAGCAAATTCTCTGCGAACACGTTGAGCCGATCCTGGAACAGTTACAGCCCTGGACCCGAAGGGAAGGGCCGCTACAAGTCTGCATACGAGATTTGCGTGCCGAACACGTCTTGTATCGGGAACCTGAGGATGCCCAAACCATTAGCGGGATTGTGGACTTCGGGGCCGCACAGATCGATCACCCCGCCGTTGATTTGGCCCGCTTATTGGGGGATTACGCCTCTTTCCAACCCGCTCGATCGACAGAGATTTTCACCGTCGGCCTTCAAGCCTATGAGTCTGCAGGTGGTCACCTGGGTGTCTGGGCGAGTTGTGTACCACTCTTGAGCCAGGCGGGGTCACTGGCCTCTGTGATTCGTTGGCTGGATCGCCTGGAGGAGAACGCTACGCTTCCTGTTACTGCGGAGTTGGTGTTTCAGCGTGTGCGAGAATTGCTCCGCAGGTGGTGGTGACCGATCATTGGGCCATTCTTACCCCCAATTATTTAGCCTGTTGTTCCGACCCGGATTTTGCTGAGTGTCCGATTCTCCTGCAATCCCCACCGTACTGATTTGGTCCAGTGCAAGGGCCAATTTCGATGGGCATATAGACTTCTTATCTGATCGTTCCGGATTGCCGGAACTGTCAGAAATCTCGGAAGAAACGGCATTTTTTTCTTTTTTGTTGTTTGACAGCTTCGCAACACGCACTAGGGTTGTCGGTGAACAAGCAGTAGGGTTCAACACCCGCGGATTTAGCGGAACCACACCGGGAAGTTGATTCTCCAGTAAGGAGCCGGTAAAGCCACAATCCCTCTGGTACATCCATCCCCGGTCTGTGCGGGAGCCAGCTATGCTCAACCGAGTCATCTGTAGTGCGTACTCCCTGATACGCCGTGAGGATGGCCCCACTGCTGTGGAGTACGCCGTCATGTTAGCTTTGATTTTGATGGCGATCTTCGCGGCAGTCGCCCAGATCGGTAGCCACACCAGTGACATGTACAACGACCTGACCTTGCAAGGTGTCAAGGTCAATGTGCCATAGAGCGCCCACCCGCTGGCGTGTGTCAGCGGTTAGTACGCTCGCGGGGCGGAACTGCGAGCAGTTATATTCAAAGTCTGTCCGTCTCAAGGAGTAGTTGCCATGCGCAGCCTGTTCCACAACCTTGTGTCCTTCCTCAAGAAGGAAGATGGTCCGACGGCCGTCGAGTACGCCGTGATGCTGGCCTTGATCATCGTGGTCTGCATCGCCGCTATTACGACCCTGGGTACCAACGCCAGAGACACCTTCA
>Ga0209017_10000156_pt1 | contig 68193 bp, 57 predicted proteins | sample YNPBryunderm2012_FD_185812 | JGI IMG/M metagenome (GOLD analysis project Ga0209017, IMG submission 185812) | Anoxygenic and chlorotrophic microbial mat microbial communities from Yellowstone National Park, USA - YNP Bryant MS undermat 2012... ... | reverse complement strand
TGGAATGTGCCAGCCGAGCCGGTAATTCCCTGGGTGATTACTTTTGTAGCTGCATCGACCAAAATGCTCATAAACGATCCTCAGAGGGATGCGGCGAACGAATCACGGCCGCGAGGTCAGTCACCAGGCGGTTGTTGGATTGATACAACTGGCAGCAGTGGCCGGCCATTGTCAGAAACCCGCCGCGAACTACCAACCGAAGCGTTACCAGCAACTCGGTTTGGTTCTCGGTCCAGAATCATCGACACTGATGCCGATCCCGAGCAACAATGCCGTTCCCGTGAGTGCCGGCGAGCCGAGCGAGACAAAACGGCTTTACCGCATGCATCCGCCACGGCGATTGATTCCCCCCAGAAGCCGGGCACGCCGCCTCGGCCAAGCACGGTTGTTCCCCAGCAAAAAAATCCGTCGTCGTTCACTTCCGGTCGAACTGATCGACGAGCCAGCGACTAGCCGGATCGCTGCTGATCAGGGTGAGGGTGAATGACTTTCCATCCAGTTTCCCGGAGACAGTGACCGTGTTGCCCGCGCGTTGCAGGCTACTGATCTCGTAGCCTTGCGCCATGCCCCGGAAATCTTCGATCGCACGTTGCAGAAGTCCGCGATTGAAACCGCGGCTTTGATCAGAGGCAAATGGCGGTGCCAGTCGGGCTCGGGCTTCCGGGCGAATCCAGGCCTCGGCCAGCAACGGTTTCCCAGTGACGACCGCATTAAGAAAAGCCAATGCCGCGAATGTTGCCGAACCTTCACTCGATGCTGACAGCGACACATTAGCCGGGCCGCCCAAGGACAGCCAGTCAAGTTCCCAGCCACGCTCCGACTTCGCAACTCGGATCAAGCCTGAGGCAGCTGGCTCGCTGGCCGTCAAACGATATCCCGCCACTGTGTCAGTTTCAATTAGCGGCGGTTTGACGATCTGATACTTTTGTGCAGGGAGAGATTTTAACCAGACTTCGAACCCAGTCAGTGAGAAACCGGCTTCCTGGTCGGATTCAAGCGTCGGTTCGGCAATCACCGCCTTAAATGCAGGGCTGACCCGCCGAGCGATTACCTGGGAAGAGAGCCGGTCGGCAGTATCACGAGTGAAGTCGGGTCCCTGTTGCTGGCGTAACGTGGCATGTTGCTGAAGCAATCCGAGCATCATGGCCGCGAATTCCTCGGCGGATTGTTTCGACGCTGTCGTCGCCGGACTGGTGGTCGTCGCGGATTGTGGGCCCGCCGCTTGATTTGACTTCGCAGAACGTGACGCAGGGCCGCAGCCCAGCAACAGCACCATCAACACGAAGGTTCCAAGCAGCTTGACCTGGCCGATCATCCCTGGCAGCGTCATGGCGTAACTCTCGGTTCGTTGATGAATAATCCGAAGGCGGATAATCCTTCCGGCACAGTCGGCCGTCGTCTTCGTTGAGCCCCGGTGGCGTCGGTCATCGGCGTCGAAACCGGGAATGATCCGACGGGGAAAACTCCGCCAGCCCGGAGAATGTTGTGGCGCTGGCAGGCCATCACCAGCCCTCTTCTGGCCGGCTTCGGAACCGAGCCTGGTAACGGTGCCATCATTTCGCCAGATCGACGACCATTTTCGCGGCCTCGGTCAGCCCGGCGGCGGGACGGATCATTGGCAACTCGGACTGGACACTTTTCAGAATTTCCCGGGCTTTGTCGGAATTTGTCCCTTCAAGCCGCACCACGACCGGGACTTTGAAGCCGACTTCCCGACCGGCTTTGACGAGAGCCTCGGCAATCAGGTCGCACTTGGCGATGCCCCCGAAGATATTCACCAGAATGCCCTTGACGCCGGGGTCAGAGAGAATGATGCGGAAGGCCTCGATAGCTCCTTCCGCGGTGACGCCGCCGCCGACATCAAGGAAGTTGGCGGGCTTGCCCCCGTGGTAGTGGATAATGTCCATCGTCGCCATGGCCAGACCCGCCCCGTTCACCAGGCAGCCGATGTTGCCATCGAGTTGAATGTAATTCAGATTCGCTTGACTGGCGCGGATTTCCGTCGGGTTTTCCTCGCTAAGATCACGCAGTGTCTGCAATTCCGGATGGCGGAACAACGCGTTGTCATCAAAATCAATCTTGGCGTCGAGCACCACCACTTCGCCAGCCTTCGTGACCGCCAGCGGGTTAACTTCGACGATGCTTGCGTCTTTGTCGAGGTAAACTTTCGAAACCGCGAGCATAATTTTCACAACAGCCGGGATCTGTTCCGGGGCAAAACCGAGGTCGAAGGCAAGTTTCTGAGCCTGGAACGGCCACAGTCCGGTTTCCGGCGCTACGGGAATTTTGAGGATTTTTTCCGGCGAGCGGACCGCGACTTCCTCGATATCCATGCCGCCTTCAGCCGAGGCCATCATGACCGGCATGCCGATCGAACGATCAAGCACCATGCCGAGGTAATATTCTTTCGCCGGTTCGGCATCGGCCTGGACAATCAAGGTGCTGATTTTTTGCCCGTCAGGTCCGGTTTGCTTGGTCACGAGTTTGTGAGCAAGCATTGCCGCGGCGATGGCGACCGCCTTTTCCCGGGTCGGGGCGAATTTCACACCGCCAAGTTTTTCGGGATAATCTTTGAGTTGCCCGGCACCACGGCCCCCGGCGTGAATCTGAGCTTTGATCATGGCCCCACGGCCACCGAGTTCATCAAAAGCGCGACCGGCTTCCTCGGCCGAACGTACGACAATGTGCCGAGGGATCGGTGCCCCGGCAGCCGCGAGCAGTTCCTTCGCCTGATATTCGTGAATTTTCATGGGTCTTCCAGGAACACAGGAACGACAAAGTTTGTGTCGTTATAGCGGGTTCGATTGACGGCAGCGAGAGGGCCGGCGATGATGAGCCTGGGAATTCGCCAGCGCTGGTTCCCCGTGGTTTCCGTGGCCCAGTTCTTGAAGGTCCGATGCGATCCATTCCTGAGTTATTGGCGGCCCTCGTGCGACTTCCCTCGGTGAACCCGATGGGGCGTACCACGATCCCAGCCGAGATCAGTTTTGAACACCGGGTCACGGCCTTCCTGGAAGAGGAATTGCATGCCCTAGGCGTTGCCGTGGAACGACAAACGGTGGCTCCGGGGCGGGATAATGTGATTGCGCGATACACGCCACCGATGCCACCGCCATTCTCGGTCTTGTGGGAATGCCATCAAGACACCGTGCCGGTGGACGGGATGATCATCGACCCGTTCGGGGCAGTGATCGAATCGGGGCGGCTGTATGGCCGGGGGGCCTGCGATGTCAAAGCCGGGGCGGTCGCGATGCTGACGGCGTTTGCCCGGCTGGTTCGGGAAAAGCCGCCCGGTTCAGCGGCGGTGACCCTGGCGTTCACGGTCGATGAAGAGCACACTTTTCTGGGAGTGCAGCATTTGATGAAGTCGGGGCTGCGTACCGATTACGCGATTGTCGCCGAGCCGACACTCCTGAATATCGTGAAAGCGCACAAGGGAGTGGTCCGCTGGCAAATCGAGACGAGTGGGGTCGCCTGTCACAGTTCCCGGCCCGAGCAAGGCATCAACGCGGTGTATCGGATGGCACGGATAGTCACCGAAATTGAAGCGTATGCCGCGCAGTTGATGCGATCCCGAAGTGATCCCCTGCTGGGTCCGCCGACTTTGAGCGTCGGGATGATTCAGGGGGGAGTCAGCCCGAACACGGTGCCGGATTGCTGCCGGATTGAACTCGATCGCCGATTGCTGCCGGGAGAGCACGCCGCTGATGCTCCAGTCGATCTGGATGCGTTTTTACGGCAGCAGACGGAGACACCGTTTACGACGATTCCGCCCCGGCTCTCATGCCCGCCGTTGCATGCTCCCGGGGCAGGGCCATTAATTCAGCGGCTCGGACGGGCAATTGATGCCGAGGTGGGTCGGCACGAAGTGATTGGCGTCCCGTTTGGAACCGATGCATCGACGATTGCAGATGCTGGCATTCCCGTGGTGGTTTTCGGCCCGGGAGACATTCAGCAAGCGCACACGAAGGATGAGTGGGTGGAGTTGCAGCAAGTCGAACAAGCCGCGAACATCCTGTATCGATTCGCTTCAGACCGATAATCGCAGATTTTTTTGCAGATTCTGGCTCAAATTGTTCCAGGTCCGCGTGACAAGCGGTGTGGAAGAATTTAGATTAGCAAGAAGGAGCGGGCCGCTGTGGGAGCGGTCTGTCGGTGCGGCATGGGCACAACTCATTCGCGCCGTCCGTCGAGGGTGGATACCCTGGCGGGGGAGTTGAAATCCCGAGTCTCGGGATGGAGGATGACTTCCGTGAGTATTGTTCGCGTAGGTTTGACGGAGACAAAGGGGTACGCGGAAGGTTACGATGCAATCTTCAACAAGGGGAAAGCCAAGAAGAGCGCAGCTGCTACCCCGGCGAAATCGGCGGCGAAAAAAACCGCCCCGGTAAAAGCGACGGCGAAAAAAACCGCCAGCAGCAAAGCCCCGACAAAAAAATCAACGACCAGCAAGAAGAAATAACCTTACCGGACTAAGCCCGATTCCCTTTGCCCCAGTGTCAGCAGAATCGGGCTCTTTTTATGACCTGAGCGAGTGACAATTAATTGTCACTCAAGAATCCTTCAGTCGCCGCCGCAGTCGGAATTTTCCACCAGGATTGTTACACATCGCAAACTCGAATCGCTTGCCGGAGACCTTCATACGGATTCCGGGTCGGAATAAATTCATGACCGACGTAACCGGAATACTTGAGTTGCACTAGCTTTCGCATCACCGCGGCGTAGTTGATTTCTTGATCCGCATCGAGTTCCGCACGGCCTGGATTGCCAGCAGTGTGAATGTGCCCCAGGAATTCCCGACACTGATCCAGGCGGCGAATCAGGTCGCCATGCATGATCTGCACGTGGTAAATATCGAAGAGGAGTTTGACCCAGGGCGAGCCGACCGCCCGGAGAATTTCCATGACGAAGTCGAGATCATCGCCCTGATAGCCAGGATGCCCTTTCATCGGGTGGGTGTTGTCCCGAGTGTTCAAATGTTCGACGCAAATCCTGACCTTTTTGGCTTCGGCATCGCGGGCGAGTTCCTTCAACCCGGCGACACAGTGCTTGAAAGCGTCATCGCGAGGTATTTCCCCGGACATCGGGTTCTCCGGATCACGCCACTTGTAGCCCACGAAGGCAATCACACTCGGGACACCGGCCTCGGCACACTGCTCGATTGTTTTCCGGGTCGAAGCGATGACTTCTTGCTGAAATGCCGGATTGTTCAGGCCGTACATGAACGGTAGCCGTTTCAAACCGTTTCCCGCGATCGCACAGGTCAAGCCCTGTGCTTTCAACATGGGCCAGTGCTCGGGATCGATCAATTCGACTGAGCGACAGCCAAGTTCTTTCGCCACCTGCGCGGTTCGGGCCGCCGACCATTTTTCCCCGGCCACGTTGAAACACCAGAAGACAACAGAATGGCGGATGTTGCCCTTCAGCGAAGCCGATTCCGGCTGGGCAGTCAGGTGGGGCAATACCGCTGTGCTACTCGCCAGGGCGACGCCCGTCCCCAGTGCCGTGCGACGCGTAATGCCAAGATCGCTCATGAGAGAGACTCCGTGACAACAAGCCATCGAAACTGCAGATCATCCCCGGCATCGTAACCGGAGACCGGTCGTCAGGCAGCACAGATTGTATCCGCAGACGCAGTCACTCAGGCGGTAACGCGATTGCCAGGCGATTGTTACCGAGCGAAGTTCAGATGCGTTTGAACTGACGATCCAGTTCTTGGCGTGTGAAAAGTAACGACGTCGGTCGGCCGTGCGGGCAGTGGTGGGAATTCTCAGCAAGATGTCGTAGCTGCAGAAGAGCGGTGATTTCCTCCGGCGACAGCGGATCGCCCGCTTTCACCGCCGCCTTGCAGGCCATCGTGGCAAGCAGGTGGTCGAGCAGTACTTCTTTGGCGGGGAGTCGATCGGTGGCCAGCAATTCATCGACGACCCCCTGGAAAAGTTCATGGGGCATCCGACGCGCGAGCAAAGTCGGGTAACTGGAAAGCAAGACGGTGTTACCGCCGAAACCGGAGACTTCCAGCCCCAGTGACGCGAGGTCCTCGCTCACACTCAGCACGAGAGCCGCTTGCTCGGCCGTGAGTTCGATCGGCACCGGGATCAGCAACCGTTGCACTTCAAGTTTGCCTGTCCGGATCCGATGCCGGAGTTGTTCATAAAGAATGCGCTCATGCAAAGCATGTTGATCAATCACGAGCATCCCTTCTGGTGTTTCCTGCACCAGGTACGCATGATGCACTTGCAAGGCCGAACCGCTCGGGATCGCGGTCCAGTCGAACGACAGTCGAGTCTGTGGAGGAAAAGGATGAGGGGAAGAAATCGGTTCGATGCTGAGGTCGGAACCGGGGTCGTTGAGAGTCCCGGCGTCTGGCCTTAAGACGGTGGCGGTAGCCGTTGCTGAGGTCGATTCTGCTGGTTGAATAGCGATCTCGGCGTTGACGGGGGTGGTGACAGGCACATTTCCCCGCGATGGAGCCAAGGGATCATGGATCAATTCCCAGGGTGCAGGGGCCGCTTCCGCATCTTCACACCGTGGTGAGCGGGGAGAGAAAAGCGATGCGGACGAGACAGTCTGGTCCGCCGCCAGCTTCCACGGCTTATTCTCAGCCCCGGGTTTCAACGGCCATTCCTTCTGAGTCCAGGCATCGGACAGTAGCCGGGACTCCCCGAGCGGGTCAGAGCATGTGACGGTCGGAGTTTGCAACTTCGGCACCAGATTCGCTTTGAGCAGCCTCGTTTTGATGGTGCTCCGGATGAGCGAGAACAGGGCGGCATTGTCACGGAAGCGGACTTCTGCTTTTGTCGGATGGACATTCACATCCACCGTGTCGGGTGGGACGCTGAGATAAAGAAAGCCGACCGCATACCGGCCAGTCATCAGCAAGCCGCGGTAAGCCTCTTGCAAGGCATGACCGAGACTGCGATCGCGGAACCAGCGGCCGTTAACAAAGAGGTACTGCCACCTGGCGTTGCCGCGATCGACTGCCGGGTCGGCGACGTAACCGCTGAGTCGCACTGCTCCGGGGCCACTGTCGAGTTCCAGAAGTGCATGGCGGAGCTCCGGGCCGAAGAACAACTCGATGCGATCCAGTAAGTTGGCCGTAGCCGGTATCTCGTAGACCAGTTTGCCGTTGTGCCTTAAGGTCAGGTGCAATCGCGGCTGACTGAGCGCAAGACGTGTTACGGTTTCACAGACGTGGCCCAGTTCCGTGGCCGTGCTTTTAAGGAATTTTTTGCGAACCGGGACGTTGTAGAAGAGGTGGCGAACTTCGATGCGGGTTCCCGGGGCACCGTTCCAGGGGCGAACCGGGCGACATTCTCCGCCGGCACAGTAAATCTCAGCCCCGCAGTCGTGATGGTGCATACGGGATTGCAGCGTGACCTGGGCAACGCCCGCAATCGAGGCGAGGGCCTCGCCGCGAAATCCCATGGTGACGATGTTGAACAGATCTTCCGCGGTCCGCAGCTTGCTGGTGGCGTGGCTGGCCAATGCCAGAGGCAAATCTTCAGGAGCGATGCCACAGCCGTCATCAACGACTCGAATGAATTCGCTGCCGCCTTGCTCGAGATCGATCTCAATTCGCCGACTGCCGGCATCGACCGAGTTTTCCAGCAGTTCTTTAACGACAGAAGCCGGGCGTTCAATGACCTCGCCGGCGGCGATCTTGGTAATTAAGTGGGCCGGCAACTGCTGAATCCGCGGCATCCAAAAACCTTGAAAGAAACCTTGCCCTTACGATCCGGCAATCGACAGTCGCTGCCAACGCACCGCCAGGGAGCATCGCCTCAGATTGGTTGCGTCTGGCGAACGGAGGCTAGCCGTTGTTCATCTTCTTTTTTCCATTCCTGAAGTTTCCGATACAAGGTTCGTTCACCGATGCCAAGCATCCGGGCCGCTTCCTCACGGTTACCCTCGGTCAAAGCCAGGGCTCGCTCTGTGTAGTATCGTTCCACTTCCGCCAAGGGCCGGCCGACAAAGTCATCATTGCCGTGGACCGGCGACGGCGTAAGGCTGCTCGACCCGAGCGCATAGCGGTACGGGCCGGCATCTTCCGGAAGGTCGTCGACATTCAGAATGTTGTCGAAATCTAGAACCAGCATGCTTTCCAACAGATTCCGTAATTCTCGGACATTCCCCGGCCAGTCGTAGCAATTAAACGCTTTGCGGACTGTCTCGGCGATGGTCGGCACCTGCCGGTTGTATTTTTGTGCCAATTCTCGCAAAAAGTGATTGATGAGAAGCGGAATGTCTTCTTTGCGATCCCGCAGGGCCGGCAACCGCACCACGCCGACTTTCAGGCGGTGGTACAAATCTCGGCGGAACTTCCCTTCTTCCACCATGCTGTCCAGGTTTTTATTGGTTGCCGCGATCACCCGGACATCCACGCGAATCGGATCGTTCGCGCCAATGCGAACGATTTCGCCATTTTCCAGGGCTCGCAGCAGTTTTGCCTGCAGCGACAACGGCATGTCGCCGATTTCATCGAGGAACAAGGTGCCGCCATGAGCATGCTCAAACCGGCCCTTGCGTGCCCCTTTCGCCCCCGTGAACGAGCCGTCTTCGTGACCGAACATCTCATCATCCAGGAGATTTTCGTTCAGGGCCGCACAATTCATGGTGACGAACGGTTTGTTTTTTCGCGGGCTATTGGTGTGCAACGCTTTCGCTGCCAGTTCCTTGCCGGTGCCATTCTCGCCAAGAATCAGCACCGGGGCAGCGGTCGGTGCATACGCTTTGAGCAAGCGAAGAACCCGCTGCATGGCGGGGCCGTTGCCGACCACGCCTTCAAAGCCAAACTTTTCATCCAGTTGCTGCCGGAGCTCCCGGTTGACTCGGGCGAGCCGAATTTTTTCCGCGGACTTATCCACAATCGTCCGCAGTTCGGTCAAGTCGATCGGCTTCAGCAGGTAATGGGCCGCCCCCAGCCGCATTGCCTCCACCGCGGTTTTCACATCCCCGTATCCCGTGATCACATACACCTCGGCATCGGGCAGGTTTGCCCGCACCGATCTGACCACGCTAAGACCATCCAGTTCCGCCATCTTCAGATCGGTCAAAACAATATCGAATTCTTCCGCTTCAATTTTAGCGGTTCCGGCTTTCCCGCTCGTGGCCACGGTCACGGCGTAGCCTTTCCGTTCCAGACTTTCGCCGATCACGGTGGCGAGATTTTTATCATCGTCGATCACTAGTACCCGAAGCGGTTCGTCCATCGCCATCGTGGTGTCCTGGAAATTCGCCGGTTTGCCCGTATTTGCCATCCGCAGTACTCACCCACGTCATCCTTGTGAGACAACACATCCCTATCTTAAAGAAAATCTGCCAAACCGGCAGGTAGAATCACGATTTGATTGTTTCCCGTGATCTAAAATCTTGTATCATTCCTGGATATTGGTTTCCCTGAGAATGTTCGGAACAGTTTCGCGAGTCTTCAGCCGATGCGATCACACTTTCGTCTTGGCCTGGTGCTAGGAACCTTCGCGGCGGTCGCAGGGGCGGCCCAGATTGCCCAGCATGCTCGCCCACCCGCTCAGCAATTGGCGGACGCCGCCAATCACTTGCTCAATCTGCTAACTCCAGAACAAGCGGAGAAAGCCAAGTTCCGCTTCGACGACCCCCAGCGTCTCCGCTGGTTTTTCACCCCCCAGCAAGACGCTCAGCGAAATCCGACCCGGAAAGGCCTCAGCCTGGCAGATATGAACCAGGCACAGAAAGACGCGGTGCTGAATTTGCTGAAAGTGGCTTTGAGCCAGACCGGCTACACCCAGGCTACAACAATTATGAGCCTCGAAGCCGTACTGGCCGAACTCGAGAAAAATGGCCGGATGGTCCGGGACCCTCAATGGTATTTTCTCAGCATTTTTGGCGAACCTTCGGGCACTGGCCGCTGGGGCTGGCGACTCGAAGGACATCACCTGTCCGTCAACTTCACGCTGGATAAAGGCGAGGTGCTCTCCGCGACTCCACTGATGTTTGGAGCTAATCCCGCTGAGATCAAATCTGGCCCCAGGAAAGGCCAGCGGACGCTCCCCGAGATTGAAGATCATGCCAAGTCGCTGATCGCCGCTTTGACCGACGAGCAGAAAGCCATCGCCGCACAGCCGAAGTCTTTGCCCGAGATTAAGGAAAACAGCCCGACGGCGGATGTCGGTCCGGCAATCGGTCTTCCGCTCAGTCGCTTGACAATGCCGCAGCAAGAGATCGCCTGGAAGCTGCTGGAGGCGTACGCCCGCCGCTTGCCCGACACGCTCGCCGAGGCAGAACTGGCCAAGGTGAAAGCTGCTGGCCTCGAATCGATCCGGTTTGCCTACCACCGCGAAGAAAATCAACCGGGCAAGCCCTACACCTACCGGCTTCAAGGGCCGAACTTTGTCGTCGAGTTCCTGAACGTCCAGAATGATTCCGCGGGTAACCCCGCCAACCACATTCACAGTGCCTGGCGGCGGCTCCCAGCCGATTTCGGCTTGCAACAGTAGGCCGCGATCCGTTAACAATCGATGGCAGCCACGCTGGGCGGCAACCCAGAACATTATGGGTCGATGCCGACGCAATCTTCTGGTAGTTTTCTTGAGGATGATCAACCGTCCCTAGAGTGCCCCTGAAGCGGAACCGTAACGAGTCCGATTCGTTCTTTCAAAGGAGCTTGAAAATGTCACGTCTACTATATGGATTGCTGTTTACCGCCGCGAGTACCCTGATGACTGTCCTGGCCGCGGCCCCACCGGCGACCGGCAAGTCGATCACCCTCGTCGGTCATCTGGTGTGTGCGAAATGTACCCTCAACGAAGACACCGGCTGCCGCCATGCATTGATTGTCGAGGAGGGCACCAAAGAAATCATTTACTACGTCGAGGATCGCGGTGGACGGGAACAATATCACCGAAAAATTTGTGATTCTGGAAACAAAGAAAAAGTGAAAGTGACCGGCCAACTCGTCGAGAAAAAAGACAAAAAACTTCTGCTCAATCCGAAAGTCGAATTTGTGAAGTAATTCTGCCTCTGGGGCAACGCCGGGTGTTGATTCTCCGGGCACGCAGATGTTCGGGAATCACAGCCCCGCAACCTTGGCCCACGGGGCAGTCCCCGACAACCCGACCGCCACCCGCAAGGCAGAAATTTACCCGGCTTCCGGATTTCCGGAAATTGTTGATCCCCAGTTGCCCGATCCGTGTCCAAAACGGTTCGATTGTTGAATAACATCGTTCGCCGAGTTGACCTAGAAGGATAACCCGCCTTGAAGATAATTCTCGCCAATCCTCGGGGATTTTGCGCCGGGGTGAATATGGCCATCGATGCGCTCGAACTGGCATTACAACGATTCGGAGCCCCTTTATACGTTTACCACGAGATCGTCCACAACCGGCCGATTGTCGAGCGATTCCGTTCCCGGGGGGTCGTGTTCGTTGACGATATTTCCGAAGTTCCTCCCGGGGCCACTGTTCTTTACAGTGCTCATGGCGTCTCACCGGAAATTCGCAGGCAAGCCGCTGATCGGCAACTTCGGGCCATTGATGCAACTTGCCCCCTGGTCACCAAAGTGCATACCGAGGCGGTACGCTACGCGAGGGAAGGATTTACCATCATCTATATCGGTCACGAAGGCCATGATGAAGTGATTGGCACCATGGGCGAAGCCCCCGACAGTATAATCCTGGTCGAAGATACCCGGGATGTCGCCGACTTGTCGCTCCCCGAGAACGCCAAACTCGCCTACTTGACCCAGACAACCCTCAGCGTCGATGAGACCCGGCAAATTATCGACGCCTTAAAGGCAAAATACCCCAACATTGTCGGCCCCCACAAAGAAGACATCTGCTATGCGACTCAGAATCGCCAGGAAGCGGTTCGCGAACTCGTCGCGGAAGCCGATGTGGTCGTGGTTCTCGGCAGCAAAAACAGTTCAAATAGCAATCGCCTGGCGGAAATCGCCCGGCAACATGGCCGGCCTGCCTACCTCATTGACACGGTGGAAGAACTGGATGACAGCTGGTTCGATCAATCGAATACAGTCTTGATTACCGCAGGCGCCAGCGCACCGGAAGATCATGTTCAGGATGTGGTCGCTCATTTGCAAAAGCAGTTCGCGGCCGAGGTCGAAACTCGAACGGTCCGCGAGGAACATGTCCTGTTTCCACTCCCCCGCGAACTTCGGGTGCTGAGCTCAGTCAGCGAATAAGCTGCCGTTCATTCGTAGGCAATCGCATCAGGAATCCGGGTGCGAACCGCGTGCCAGGCTGGCAACAAACCTGCCAGCATGGCGATCATCATCGATCCCGCCCCGATGATCGCCGCTTGTTTCCAGGGAATCAGCAGATCAAACACAAAGCCGCTCTCTTCCACCAGCACCACCCGAAGAACATACCACTCCAGCGGAATCCCGATCAAAATGCCGAGCAATGTCCCGAACAATCCCATCAACAACGCCTCAGACAGCACCGTTCGCAGAATTTGTCCGGGTGTCGCACCGACAGCAAGCAGCAGGCCAAGTTCTCGCTTGCGTTGCAGGACCGAGATCAGCAACGCCGTCACCACCCCCAGCGAAGCCACGATCCCGACAACAATTTGCTGCAGAAAAGCCACGGTGTAAAACTGATCGATGAGATCCGCCAGCAAACGCCGCATCGCTTCTTTGCCTTGAATTGTTAAGCCACGATCGGCAGCAAAGCTTGCCAGCCCCTCCGACTCTTCCGCCGAGCCGGCTCCACGCAAAAACACATGCGCGATGTCCACGAGTTCATCCCGGAATAATCGAGCATAATCACTGCGATCGATAAAAATCGTGCCACGAGCCCAGGTATAATCATTGACAGTACCGATCACCTGCAGCTGAACCGGCCCTTCCGTCCCGGCAATAACCAGCGACTCTCCCGGCCGGACGCCATGCTTCAATGCGAAATTATCGGAGATCAGGACACGCCCGCCGCCGAGTCGCGGCAACAGTTCCAACTGCGCGATTTGCCCGGGAATTCGCTGATTCGATAGCTCGGCATAGGTCGCGGCATCCAGGGCGACCATCATAATCCGCGTGCTATTATATTCAGGCCGCGCATAACGAAAGCCGACGACCGCCGCTACCTCCGGCAAAGCACGCAACTCACGCAGAATCTCGGGTGCCAGCGGTGTTTGTGAACTGTTTGCTTCCGTGATGTTGCCCGCAAACACAAAGCGGTCGGCGTGAATCACTCGATTCAGCCACTGCTCCACCGGTTCCTGATTACTCCGACCGACGCCCGCCGTTTGAATCATCACAGCGACCCCGGCTCCCAACGCCCCAATCACCACACCGGTCCGGCCCGGAGAACGGATCAGATTATCGGCAGCGATCCGGGCTTCGATCGGCAAAATCCGCCGCAACACCGGATGAACCATCCGCACCATGATCCCGACAACAATCGGTGCCGCCAGCAACAAACCGACCAGCGCCGTCAGCAATCCCCCAAATGAACCGTTCCGTGGATGCATGCCAAGAGCGGGGAACAACTCGTTTCGTACCACGATCAATGTGATCCCAGCGGCGATGAGAAGGAAACAGGTTGCTTGATGAGCCCGATGCCAGGCTCCGCCAACCGTCCCGGGAATTCGCCGAACCGCGGTTGCCGGATCTTCACATGCCGCTTGAACCGCCGGGATAAAAGCGGCCGCCACTGCGGTGAGAATACCCGCCAGACCGGCGAGAACCACCGTGCTGACTGTCGGCCAACCCGGATCAACTTCGGGATTGACAAACATCGATCCGAGATCTTGACCGTATTTGTGCAAGACACCCCGGCCAAGGACGATCCCCAGGGGAATTCCACTTGCCGCGCCGACACCGCCCAGCAGCACCGCCGCCGTCGTGAACACGCGGACAATCTGCAAACGAGTCGCACCGATCGAACGCAAAATGCCGATGTCGTGCCGACGTTCCGCCACGGTCACCGACAAGGCGTTGTACACGAGAAACAAGCCGACAACCATCGCCCCAGCCGAGCACAGGGCAAAACCGATTTGTAAGCCGCCAATGATTTCTTGGCTGGTCTGGCGATATTCCTCCGGGGTTCGCACCTGAGCGCGGTCGCCCAGTTGTTGTTGCAGGGCCGCCTGGATCGCAGCACGGTTTGCCGACGGATCAATTCGAACATCAATCCGGCTGACCCGAATCGGGAACACGAGATCCCAGGCGGATTCCGCCACGGAGCCCCCGACCACCGCCGCTGCCGCCGCGGGTGGTCCTGGCCGGGTCGTCCGCGCCGCCTGGCTGAGTTCCATGCCGATCACATTCCGGCCGAGCAACGCGACCGGTGACGATTCGGGGTACTCCATGTAACCGATCGGCAGGCAATCGAGTGTCTGTGAACCGTAGCGGATCAGAAGTCCAGCCGTGTCGGATGGTCGCTGCGCGACCCAGGCATCATAAATCGGCTTGCTGACCACGATTAATCGCCGATTCGCCGCACGAATGGCATTCGCCAGCGTAAGCTCCAGTGTTCGCGTGAATTGCACCTGCCAGGGATTCTCGGCCTCCAGCAATTGCCGAGAAAGTTCCACACCGATCAATACCGCCGCTTTGCCCTGCAACTCCGGGAGATAAACACGGTCAACCGCCAGGGGCAGCACGCGAACAATCCCTGGAATCTGAGCGGCAATAATCTCATCTGCGATCGAACGAGGTACGCCAAACTCCCCGTTTGTGACCAGGATATCCCCCCCAGCCAGTGGCGTCGCCGTCTGTGTTGCGGAAGTTTCGATGAACTGGTTGAGAATTCGGGTTGCGACCAGCGTGGCGACTCCCAGCGCGATACTGGCGATGATCAGCAATGAACGATCCCAGCGCTGAAAGAGATACCGCCAACTGAGAAGGCGATCGAGCGACAGCATCAGTAACTCGCGGGATAAACCCCTTGCTGGGAGGCAGAGATCGGCTCATCCGATTCAATCCGGCCATCGCGAATCCGGATCAGCCGGGTTCCATACCGTGCGGCGGCAGGATCGTGGGTCACCATCACTACGACCCGCCGACCTGGCTCAGGAAGCGATGCCAGCAGCTTGAGAACTTCTCGACTGGTGGCAGTGTCCAGATTACCGGTCGGTTCATCACAAAGCACGGCATCCGGGCCAGCCACCAGGGCTCGGGCCACGGCCGTCCGTTGCATTTCACCCCCCGACATTTCTTCCGGAAAATGATCAGCCCGGTGCACCAGCCCGACACGTTCCAGGCAAGCCGTCGCTCGGGCCATTGCCTCGCGGCGGGAATGGCCGCCGAGCAATAACGGAAGTGCAACATTCTCCGCGGCCGTCAGTGTCGGCAATAAATTAAATGCTTGAAAGACAAACCCGATCCGATTTCGCCGCAACAAAGATCGCTCGGTGTCGGAAAGATCATGAAGATCATGCCCCTGAAAAATCGCCTGGCCTGAAGTCGGCGTATCGAGGGCTCCCATCAGGTGCATGAGTGTCGATTTTCCCGAGCCTGACGGCCCCATGATGGTCACGAATTCGCCGCCGGTCACGGTCAGCGACACCCCCCGTACCGCCTCTACAGGCTTGCGGGCATGATCATAAATCTTCCGAACATCAACGAGTTCAATCATGTAATCCTGGGCAATCATGAAATCTTAAGAAAATCTGCCCGTTATGAATATCGCACACACTCAAAGACGATCGCTTTACTGATGAAGTTTCTTATATTTGATCCGATGAGGTTGATCCGCCGCCGGCCCCAGTCGTGCTCGACGTTGCTCCTCGTAAACCTGGAAGTTGCCCTCACACCAGACCACCTGACTGTCCCCCTCGAACGCCAGGATGTGAGTCGCAATTCGGTCGAGAAACCAGCGATCGTGGCTAATCACAACGGCACACCCGGCAAAATTGATCAGGGCTTCTTCCAGAGCACGCAAGGTATCAACATCCAGATCATTTGTCGGTTCATCCAGCAACAACAGATTTCCACCTGACCGCAACAACTTCGCCAGGTGAATCCGATTCCGCTCGCCACCAGAGCACGACCCGACCAGCTTCTGCTGGTCCGGACCCTTGAAATTGAAGCGGGCGACATAGGCCCTGCTCGCCACCCGCATTTTCCCCAGTTGAATATAATCAAGCCCGTCCGTGATCTCCTCGAAGATGGTTTTTTGCGGATCGAGAGCATCGCGATTCTGATCCACATAGGCGATTTTTACGGTCGGGCCGATGCTTAAGGTGCCACCGTCCGGCTGTTCTTGACCGACGATCATCCGGAACAGGGTCGTTTTGCCAGCCCCGTTCGGGCCGATCACCCCGACAATACCCCCTTTCGGAAGATTGAACGTCAGGTTCTCATACAAGAGGTTGTCGCCGTAAGCTTTTTTCAGCCCCTCGGCGCGTACGACAAGGTCGCCCAGAGGCGGTCCGGGGGGAATGTGAATCGTCAGTTCATCGTCGCGTTGTTCGATTTCTTGCGATTGCAATTGCTCGATGGCGGAAAGCCGAGCTTTGTTTTTTGCCATCCGTGCCCGGGGGGAAGACCGAGCCCACTCCAGTTCCCGCTCCAGCATTTTCTGACGAGCCGTTTCTTGCTTCTCTTCGATAGCGAGCCGCTTGCGTTTTTGCTCAAGCCAACTGGAATAATTCCCTTGCCATGGAATCCCCCGGCCGCGGTCGAGTTCGAGAATCCACTGCGCGACATTGTCGAGAAAGTACCGGTCGTGGGTGACTGCGACGACGGCCCCCGGGTACTGTTGCAGATGGCGTTCCAGCCACTCGACTGACTCGGCGTCGAGGTGGTTCGTCGGCTCATCCAGCAAAAGCAGATCGGGCCGTTGTAACAGCGTTTTGCAAAGTGCAACCCGGCGGCGTTCACCCCCGGACAGTTGCTCAACGGGGGCATCCGCGGGCGGCAGACGCATCGCATCCATGGCGATTTCCAGTTGCCGATCCAAATTGTAGGCATCAGTCGCATCGATTTGCGCCTGCACTTTCTCCATCTCGGCCGAAAGCTTGTCAAAGTCGGCATAAGGATCGGCCATTTGCTCACCCAGCTGCTCTTGCCGAATCAGTAATTGACGGATCGGTGCAACAGCTTCCTCAATATTCTCAAGTACCGTTTTCCCCGGGGTCAACCGGGGTTCCTGAGGAACATAACCGATCGTCGCCCCTTTTTCCGGCCAGGCTTCGCCGATGAAATCCTGATCTTGCTGGGCCATGATCCGCAGCAAAGTCGATTTCCCCGCGCCATTGGAGCCGATCACCCCGATTTTCGCACCAGGATAGAACGATAGATAAATATCCTTCAAAACTTCCTTCTTGCCGTATGTCTTTGTCAGATTTCGAATATTGTAAATATATCGCTCGCTCATACCGTCCTCGGCGATTCACCGATCGATTTCCTCGTCACTGTTCATGATATCAGCAGCGGCACAACCAGACGAGGAATTCCAGAACTGCCTGCGGAGATTGGCCAAATCCATCTCTAGCCGGCATGCCCTGGCCAAGTCGAGATCAATCTGAAAGAAGTGCCATGCGAGACGTGGCTGTCTCGCAATGAGATCGGCCGTGAGTTTTTCCGGGAAAGATGTTGCCGTGGTTTCTCAAAGATTGAGATAAGAGTAACGCTGACACACCGCGATTTTTCAATCCCGCGAGTTAAAAGATCTGATTCGCACTCCAGTTGACCGGTGCATCCGTTCTTCGCTCGGCAACCCCAGCCGCTGTTTCTCGCTGAATCAGTTGCAGTTGATAGCGTTGTTGCCCAGCCGGGGTCGGGTAGATGCCGGTCAGGCAGGCTCGGCAGAGTTGCTGTTCCGGCAACCCGATGCAGCGGGCCACGGCTTCGAGCGGCAGATAGACGAGGCTGTCGGCTTCGAGAGCGTCAGCCATCGCCTGTTGTTCGGCCAAGCTCGGGCTGTGGCCCTGAATGAATTTCGGCGCGAACAACTGCTCCAGCGAACTCATGTCGATGCCGTAAAAACAGGGGGCAATAATCGGTGGGCAAGCCACACGGACGTGAATTTCGGAGACACCGCCCAGTTCTCGAAGAAAACGCAGCAGATTGCGGAGGGTGGTGCTGCGGACAATCGAATCTTCAACCAGTAAGACCCGTTTACCTGCCAGCACTTCACGGAGGGGGGTGAACTTCAGCCGAACTTTGTCATCGCGGTTGTTGGCTTCGATGAAGGTGCGGCCGACATAACGGTTGCGAATCAGCCCCTCGACCGAGGGAATGCCCAGTTCGTAGGCCATGGCATCAGCGGCAGCCTTACCGGTGTCGGGGACCGGCACCACGATGGTGTTGCCATCCCGGTAATCGAAGAGCCGGAGTTCTTGTTCTCGTCGAGCCAGTTCTTGACCGAGCCGTGCCCGCGATAAATAGACACTGCGATCATCCAGAGTACTGGCGACGTTGGCAAAATAAATCCATTCGAAGAAACAATGCGCGGGGGTACGCCGCGGCGCGAACCGGTGAATGGCCAGGTTTCCCGGAGAAATGTGGATCAATTCTCCGGGAGCTAGGGTCTGAATGGTGCGGAAACCGAGATTCAACAAGGCGACACTTTCGCTGGCAGCGGCAAAGACGGGACCGTCGACGGCATAGCAAAGCGGACGGAGGCCAAGCGGATCGCGCAAGACAATCATATCACCACTAGCATTCAAATAGACGAGATTGTACGCACCATCAAATTTATTGCTAAGCTGGGAAAAGACATCCACCCAGTCCGGCCTCTGGTCGCCGCGGACCGCGTGGGCCAAAAAATGCATGATCACTTCCGTGTCGTTATCGCGGGTCAGATGATAATCGCTGAGGGACAGTAATACTTTTCGAAGTTCATCGAGATTGGCCAGATTGCCGTTAAATCCGAAGGCGAACCACTTCCACCTGCAACCGTGCCGGCGTTCGAACGGCTGAGCGTAACTGCGTCCGGTGGGACCGCACGTCGCATAGCGAACGTGGCCAATCACGGCTCGCCCGGCATACTCTTGCATGATCGCGTCATACTTCTGTGCTTGATTCATCCGCAACGCTTCCGCCACCGGGCCGACATCTTTGTAGGTCTCCAGCAAGCGATCTCGCCCGGGATGATAGGAAGAAAATCCGGCCGCCAATTGACCGCGGTTTTGCAAGTCCAGGAGCATGCGCGGCATCAGGCGGGAAATTTGATCCGGTTCGCCGCTCCAGACCGTCGAGTTGGCATGACCGCCGAAATAATACAAGGCAGCTATGCCGCACTCGTGAGCCAATTCGTGCATGGCAGCTTTCGCCGACGATGAGAAGCGGGGGATGGCCGACCCACAAAAGGCCGACTTACGCCTTCAATATAGACTGGGTCGCCGTGTGCAACAAGGAATCGCTGCCGCCACCGTACTACAGCGTTCTCGGGAGTCAGATCGACGTCAGAATCCCGCTTGGCAGGGACGGATTCGCTGAAACTTACGAATTTGCGATCTATACTTTTTTAACTGTCGCTTCGTTCTCTGGTCAGGGATTGACCCCATCTCTGGATGTCGTCATGCATTCGACCACGTCGATTACACTATTGCAAAAAGTGCGTCAGCCGGAACAACACCCGGATGCCTGGGAGCGTTTCACACACATTTATGTGCCGCTGCTGTACCGCCAGGCCCGCAGCATGGGACTGCAGCCGGAGGACGCTTCCGACCTGGTCCAAGATGTTTTACTCATCCTGGTTCGCTCATTACCGGACTTTCAATACATGCCGGGCCGCAGTTTCCGCAGCTGGTTGCGGACGGTCATGCGGAATTGCTGGCGAAGTCGGTTACGCAAACGCCGACACTACCAAGCCGAGGACGTGCATCTGGAAGGGTGCGCGGTGCCCGATCCCCTCGACCAACTATCTGATGAAGAATATGCCAGGCATCTGGTCCATGTCACCTTGCCGACACTGCGATCATTCTTTCCGCCGTCGGAATGGCTGGCGTTTGAAAAATATGTCCTGGAGGGCCGGCCTGTCACCGAGGTTGCACACAGCCTGGGAATCAGCACGGCGACGGTCTACGCGGCTCGCTCAAAAATCATGCGGAAGCTCCGCGAAGAACTCCGTGAATTGCTCGACTGAATCTCATCAATCTGGTCGTCTGATGAAACGTTATCTTGCGGAGCCACATCCGCTAATCCAGGACTCGGCCAAGCTTCTGCAAAAACCCGAGCACCCACAACGACCGGAAAGCGTTGCGGGTGCTGGCTTGAGCACCGGCCAGCCAGAGCCGAGGCTGCCACTACAATCACATCTTCAGATGCACTTCCTTGGCCGTGATTAATTCGTATTTTCCATCCCGGCCAACGGCATAACGGAACTGAAACTCAGACGTGAACGCAGCCCCGATCTCGCCCCGAGGGCTCAGCGCCAAGAAGGCAACCTTCGCCGGATGCACACCGCGGCGAACCGCCCCGGCGTGCACCCGCAGACAGGCGGCCTCACAGGCTTCTTGCGGCGATTTGCCAGACCGCATCTGTTCAACAATGAAGGCACTGCCGGCGATGCGAATGATTTCCTCGCCGACACCCGTGGCCCCCGCCGCACCAGCTTCATCATCCACATATAATCCGGCACCGATCAACGGGGAATCACCCACCCGCCCCGGAAGTTTGTACGACAATCCCGAAGTGGTGCAGACACCGCCAAGGTGTCCATCGCGATCCAAGCCGAGCACCGTCACTGTGTCGTGATCATTGTCATCAACCCCGACGGGCTTAGACGCAGCGGGGGCTTTTTTAACTGCGGGCCGGTTCTGCCACCATTGTTGGACACACTCCGGTGTGTAAGGCATTTCCAGCGGAAAACCCTGTTGCAAGGCGAACCACTTCGCCCCTTCTCCGACCAACAACACATGAGGCGTTTTCTCCATGACGCGCCGGGCCACAGCCGCGGGATGCCGAATATGCTCTAGCCCGGCCACCGCCCCACAGGCCAAGGTCCGGCCGTCCATCACACAAGCATCCAAGGTCAAACGCCCGATCTGATCCGGAATACTCCCGAAACCGACTGAAGTTACCGCAGGATCATCTTCCACCGCTTCCGCCCCGGCAATCACGGCGTCCAGCGCGGATTTACCCGCATTTAACAACGGCCAAGCGGTTTCCACGGCTCGCCGACCGAACGGCCACGTGGCAATCACCACCGGTTGTGGCATAACTCACCTGAATTCGATCCTGGAAACGGAATCCACGCCCAGATTGTACCGACAGACTCACGGGAAGCCAGCGGACACAGCCCTCCCCGGTGGACTGCCATCATCGTCACCATTGCGGTCGGTCAAGCCAACGCGGCTATTTTCAAAGAAAGGATCCGATCCAGCTACCGCACCGAAACAATGCCAAGGCAACCGGTGACTGGCTTTCAGATCAGCGGACTCGGAACATCATATCGGAACCGACTGCAAGAATTGGCGAAAATACAGCGAGAGGAAAATTCAAGCCGTGACTGGCGGAATCAAGGCGGCTTCTCAACTTCACTTCCACGGCATCAGAATCGCCGACTCAACACCAGACCCGGCATAACTCATACGACTCACACAGCATGCACAACTCCATCCCACGGTCGGACCCCTAGGTTCAGCATCACGAAGCGGAAGGCAGCTTTTGTCCCGGCCCAGAATCTTTCGTCGGCGGCGCTTGCAGCGGCAGCAATTCCTGGCGGTAAATCGGAACATCTCGCGGGGCTTCAATCCCGAGGCGGATCTTACCCCGATCAATGTCGACAACGGTGATACAAATATTCTCGCCAATAAAGATTTTCTCTCCCAGCTTCCGACTGAGAACGAGCATGTCGCTACCCTCCGTTGTGCGCCAGAAATTGTTGCAAAAGCTTTGTAATTCTAGGCTACAATTCCAGGTTCGGAGGCTGGCAAGGGCGCGAAAAATGGTAACTTGGGCGGTTCTCAGTCCGCAACTCCGGAATTACTTGCTTCCTTAGCACCGGGAATCTCTCCAGCTCCTTCGAGCTCACAATTCTAGACTCGCCAGCAGCTCAGCCTTGCCCCGTGATTTCCCGAATCCGGGACAAAATCACCGCCACCACGCCGTGTCTTCCATTTCTTTGCTACATCCTGACAATTCACCCTTAACTAACGACCGCAGGCCCGGGTTACCATAGACAGAATCAATTGCGACAAAAACTTCGATCATCAGAGCATGATAACAGAGTTTGGGGTCCGATCCCAGCGCTTCCTCCAGGACCGGACCCCACACAAGTTTTTTCACACGCCGAACGGTTCCCGACACTAACTCGCCTTAGCCGAACGACGTTGGAGTAATTGCAGCAACGGTGCTGGATCGCCCTCGAACTTGGCGTCGAGCGGGTGCCAAAGCGATTGCTGTAATCGCGCTCGCTCCGCTAACACCGCCGCTTTCTCCGGGCTTCCCGGCGGTGCCGTGGTCGGTTCCGCGGGCAAGGGCGGCACACCGTTAAAATTGCCGACACCCCGACGGGCATATTTACTCGTGCTCGGATAAAGCTCTTTCACCCCCGGAGTGTAGTAACAAGTCCAGCACAGACCCCGAGGACGATTGACTTTTGCCGAACGACAATGACGACATAGCAAAATCATGTTAAGCCTCCTCGAACAAATCAAGCAAACAGCCGATCCGCTTTTTCCCTCGGATGCTCGCCTCAAAAAAGCCAACCTCGCTTGCCCTCAGACATCATCCACCCACGAACACCGCTGGCCTGTCGAACCACCGCAGCCTTTCCCGAATGCCTCAAGAGACTGCCAGCAACTCCCCCACACACTCTTCCGGTTCTACCGCAGCCACAACCCCGCGTTCCGCTAACGCTCGCTCCACCTCGGCTGCCAATTCTTGCCGCATCTGCCACCGGGGAGTGTCGTCGAACCAGTTCAAAAACCAGCGGCAGGCCGCCGGTTCCCCCAGCCGCTGATCCGCTTCAAAACAGCACCGGGCAAAATATTCCTCCACGTCCCCCACCGTCTCCAGGCCATCGCCTAGCCAACCACAGATCCCCAAAGCACAGGCTCCTTCGACCGGCCAATCGTGCATCGACATCAACGGTGGCGGAGTCGTCGTCCTTCCCTGAGTCAAGCGATGATCATCCCGTAACAAAGCCAGCCACAACTCCTGCAAACCCACGGTCGAAAGCACAGGCACAAATCCTTCCCGCCAAACGTATCGCCAACTTTCCATTGCTGTTCTCCCGGAGTGCGGGGTTTGAGTTCCTGGGAATTGCGACCTCCCCGAGCGATCCGACGCCAGCCACTCCCAAGCCATCATTCCTGAGCCAATATTCCTGAGCCAATATTCCTGAGCCAATATTCCTGAGCCCAGCAGTGACTCCGCATCGTGCTGTGCGCTGGATCGAGCGCCGCTTGTTCCCAACTCCTCAGTACGAATGCACAGAAGTAGTGTAATTATGTACACTAATGCGGTCAAGCCCATTCGCGAAAAAAATCCGAGAATTCCTCACAAAATCGCCATTCACCTGGAGAAAAAGGCAGATATTTAGATGAAAATAGACCGTCAAAACCAGGAGAAATAGACATTGATATACAGCCGGAAACCCGCGATTCCGGGTTGCTGATGTTCCGACTCCTTGGCCGAGTAATCGCCCCAAACCCCACACAGCGGAAAACAAATCACTCAACAAAGCAACAAGGCAAAACCCAGCTCACTCGCTGGCCAATCCGCAGAGATTGAAACCCCGTAATCTGAAATCAAAGGCATGAAGTTTCGCGCAGAGACAACAGACAGCGACTCTGACGGGCAAATGCAGCATTCAACGCTGCCGATGAGAATCCTTGTCGCCTTCAGGTAACGGCTGAATCTGATACACGGACCAGCCGATCATCCCGAACACCAGTGCGCCGATATAAACATCAAACAATGGATCCCACTGTTCTCGACCGCTCAATCCTCGGCTCGCTTGCCAGTCGGCAAACACGCCGACAAACCACTGCGAGGCGAGGGCCCCAAAGATGCCGATCATGTTTAACAGGCCGAACAACGAACCGACATGCCGACCACTTTGCTCGATCGCCGCTGACCACCAGGTCGGCAACGTCATTTGCACGCACAGGCAGGAAAGCCCGGCCAGGGCCGCGATTGACCAGGCTTGATCGCAGCGGGTGGCGAAAAACAGCGCGATCGCCCCGCAGCAGTAAGCGATTCGACCGAGCCAGCTTCGCCCGGTCACACGTCGAGGCGAGCGGCTGATCCGATCGGCAACCACACCGCCAACGAGCACGCCCATCGCCGAGCCCAGCAGAACGAGCGAAGTCAGCCAACCCGATTCCGTGTTTCCAAGCCCACGCGAACTCACCAGATATTTCGGAAACCACGAGTTGTAAAAGTAGGAATTGAAGGAACTGCAAAGAATGATCGCACCGAGCGTCCAGAATCCGCTATTGATGCAGACCGTTCGCCAGGGAATCGCTCCGGGAATCGACACCGGCGAAGCCGCCTCACCCTGACGGATGATTGCCACTTCGCTCCGATTAACCCGAGGATGTTCGGCAGGGTCGTCGCGGAACCAGAACCAGAATCCGGCGGCCCACACCAGCCCGATGCTGCCGAAAGCAACAAACGCCCAGCGCCAGCCCAGCCCCTCAATCAAATACGCGGCGACCGTCGGTGCCGCCACGCCACCGAGTTGCGCCGCCGCCAGGATGAATCCCTGCACCCGGCCTCGCTCGGTGCTGGGATACCATTGCCCCAGCACCCGGGCCACATTCGGGAACGCTCCGGCTTCGCCTACACCGAACAGGAAGCGGACGAGCAGCAACGTCGCCAGCCCAGTGACGGATCCTGTCAATGCCGTGAAAATCGACCACCAGATCACAATGCGTACGAGCACTCGCCGCGAGCCAAAGCGGTCGCCCAGCCAGCCGCTCGGCATCTCGAACAACCCGTATGCCAGCGTGAACGCCATCAACGTGTACCCGACCTGGGTATTGCTCAGCCCGAGTTCTCGCTGGATCGGCGGAATCGCCTGGGCCATGCAGATGCGATCAAGATACAGCACCCAGGATAACCCGCAGAGCCAACCCGCCAGCACAAATCGGGCTCGGCTTGCTGGTTCAGAAGTACCCGGAAAAGCTGCCGTTTCACAAGCCGGTCTTGCCACGATCTCTGACCATCTGCTGCCAGCGCACGACGAAATCCAAGCGGAGAGTAGCGATTGTACCGGAGACGGCCAGCGTCACAAGCAGTTGCTCGAAATCACGCGCTCGATGTTTCGCCACGCGGCTGGAGAGACCGTCACTTTCCCGGTGTTCGCCGGCCGAACCACCGGCGAGTTCTATAATGGTGTCGATTGTTATCGAGCCAACCTTGTTCTTTCTTGGAGGCGGGCTGATGCTCATCGGCCATGTGAGCGATGAATACTATGCCGCACTGGCTGATGTCATGATCGAATTTCTTAATGATCGTGGCGAGTCCTGGGAAACACGATCACGGGCCAGTGGCTCAGTTTATCTCGACCTGCCCGAGGATGAATACATTGTGGTGCTCCGAGCCCCCGGCTACTGCGGGAAACGGACTCGGCTGCGTCTCAACTCCCCGCATCAACCCGTGGCTTGGCGACTGCTCTCGGATCGCCTGTCCGGATATGTCTGGCCAAAATGGCTCCGCGCCGGAGACACCGGAGAATTCCGCGTTCATTCTGCGACTGCTTATCATCTGGAACTGTGGCACTACGGCTGGGAACCCCGGCTCGCGCAGTCGCTCGGCTGGCACGACGAACATGCCCCGCGGGCGACGGTGCAAATCACCCCGGACGGCGATTACACGCAAACCGGTGTCGCCTGGAACAAGATCGGTTATCACAGCCCGACTCACCGCCAGTCGGTTGTGGCACCGATGCACAGCGGGCTGTACTATTTCCGAGCCAGGAACCTGAACGGTGAAGCTTTTTCGTTCCCCTGGATCGTCGCCCCTGCAAAACCGCAGCATCGGCTGGCCGTTCTTGCCTCGACTCTGACCTGGAATGCGTACAACAATTTCGGCGGGCGAAGTAACTACCTTCATGCCGATGGATTGCCCGCCACGCCGACCGTGCACGCGCGAACCGAGCATCAACGGTATCTGCACGCCGAGCATCAAACCTGGGGCGGGGGGCCGTATCCAGCACTCTCGTTCGATCGCCCGGAGCCGTTCAATCATATTGCCTTTCTGGAACGAATTACGGACCCGGTCGAGGGACGCCAGGCTTGCCACCTGGCCCCGGCGGAATGGCGATTGCTCGGCTGGCTCGAACGGCAGCAAATTCCGTTTGATTATTATGCCGAGAATCAACTCGACGATGGCACGCTCGATGTGAACGCCTATCGAGTGCTCATCATCGCGGTCCATCCGGAATACTGGACCCGGAGGATGTATGATCGGGTCAAATCCTGGGTCTTCGATCGCGGCGGTCGGCTTTTGTATCTCGGGGGAAACGGCTTGAATTGCGAGGTGGAATTGACCGCCGACGGGACTGCCATGATCTGTCATAACGGGGCGCTAACTAGCCTCTGGCCCTCCGGCATGGCCGGCTTCGACAGTCGGATGGCGATGCGACATGAATCCGAAGCTGCCCTGCTCGGAGTGGTTTTTACACCCGCTGGGGCAATGACCGCTGCCCCGTATGCCGTGGTCGATGAACAGCACTGGGTTCTCGCCGGCACTGGACTCCGCAACGGTCAAACCTTCGGGCATCAAAGCTTACATCGCCGTTGTCCCGGTGGAGCATCCGGTCACGAGACCGACAAACGCTCGGCACATTCGCCGAAACATGTTCAGTTGATCGCCCGGGGCTGTAATCCCGACGTGGGCGGTGCCGAGATGATCTATTTTGACACGCCGACGGGTGGCGCGGTCTTCTCCGTCGGCTCGATTAACTACGTTCTCTCCCTGCCAGTTGATGAAACGATTTCACGAATCACTGCCAATGTTATCCATCGCTTTCTGGAGTGAATTGTCCCGATGAAAATTCTTCGCATTGAGCCGATCCCGATCGAAGTCCCTCTCAAAAAAGGCCTGACGGCGAAAACGGCACACGGTGAACATGTGACTTCGCCGTATGTGATCGTCCGCGTTCACACGGATGAAGGCCTGGTCGGCCTCGGCGAAGCGACGATCTCCGCACTCTGGTCCGGGGAAACCCAGGCGGGGGCCGTCGCCGCCCTAAAGCAGTATGTCGCCCCGGTGGTGGTAGGCCTGGATCCCCGCGATATCACCGCGGTTCGCCGGGCCATGGATTTCAAGATCAAGTTGAATCCCTTCCTGAAAGCCGCCGTCGAAATGGCCTGCTGGGATATCGCCGGGAAAGCGCTCGGCTTGCCGGTCTATCAACTTCTTGGTGGGAAAGTTCGCGATCGGATTCGAATCAAGCTGGTGCTGTGGGCGACAGAAATTCCCCTGGTGCTGGCGATGGCGGAGCAGTTTCTCGCTCAAGGGGTGACGTGCTTGAAAGTGAAAACCGGCCTGGGCGTGGACGGGGATATTGCCCGGGTGAAAGCGGTGCGTGACTTTGCCGGGCCCGACCTGCCGATCACGATCGACTCAAACACGGGCTGGACGGTGGCCCAGGCTCGGCATTGTCTTCGCCATCTCGCCGAGGTTCGCTTACTCTTGGCGGAACAGCCGATCCCGCCAGGGGATCCCGAGGCACTCGCCGATGTTCGCCGCGATGCTCCGTGCCCGATCATGGCCGATGAAAGCGTCTTCACGCTGACCGACGCCTGGCAAGTGGCCTCACATCGGGCGGCGGATATTCTCAGTGTTTACCCCGGGAAACATGGGGGAATTCAAGCCACCACGGAGATTGTCGCCGTGGCGAAGGCGGCCGGGCTCCGCTGTGCGATCGGCAGCAACCTGGAGCTGGGCATCGGCACGGCAGCCATGCTGCACCTGGCCGCAGCCCTGCCCGAAATCGATAGCGATAGCTACCCCGCCGATACGATCGGACCGATTTACCACGACGGTGATCTGATTACCACTCCGCTGGATCTCGGGCCGCCGGCGGCACTGGTCCCGTCGGGCCCGGGGCTGGGCGTTGAACTGGATGAGGAGCAGGTGCGCCGCTGGCGGGTCGGCTGAGACTGACCCGCACTCGCATGCAACAGTCGGCAAAAATGAACTTACGGCTTCGGCCAATCAGGCGGCAGTTCGAGCGACCAGACTTCGCTGTTGAGCGGCTGAGCATGGCCGCCGGCAACCCAAATTTTATCCCGCCAGACAAACGCCGAGTGCTCGTGTCGAGCATTCCACATCCGCTTCGGCTGGTATTGCTTCCAGGTTTTGCCATCCCGGGAATACCAGGCATCGCCCCAGTTCGTCGAAGGATGATTCGACCATCCGCCCAGCACCCAGAGGTGATCGCGGTAGACGACCGCCGAGAACCAGAGTCGTTCGTGCCAGGGGGCATTCGCGGTGACCTGTTCCCAGGTTTTGCCATCCTCAGAACACCAGACATCATTGTTCGCCTGGTACTTCGGAACGTAATTGCCGCCGCCCAGGACCCAGAGTTTATCCCGGAACACGACGGCTTGATGATAGGCGCGGGGCGACCAGGGAGCCTGGTCGAGCAGCTTTTGCCAGCGGGCTCCGTCCTCGGAAACCCAGACATCATTTTTCAGGCTGCGTTCATCGCCGAAGTAGTAGTTTTCCGTGCCGCCCAGCAACCAGAGCTTGTCGTGAAAAGCGACGAGGCCGCCCGCTAGCCGGGGTGACCAGCCCGCTTTCGCCGTGACTTGCTTCCAGGATTTCCCATCGGTGGACTTCCAGACTTCGTTGCTGGCCCCGTGTGTCGGCAAACGGCCATCCCTCCAGCCACCCATCAACCACATGGCATTTTGAAAGGTGACGGTCATCGGCAGGTCGCTGTGCCGCCAGGGTGCCGTTTTCTCGACGAGTTCCCAGGTTTTGCCATCCGCGCTGCTCCAGACATCCCGCGGCGGGCTGGAAAACGAATCGAACCAGCCACCAAAAATCCACAGCCGATCGTTGAAAACGAGTTCCCCCTGGGAATCGCGCGGTTTCCACGCTGCGGCCGGCGTCACCAGTTGCCAATCGGGATCCAAGGCATGAGAACCACTGGCGGCAAGCAGCACCCCCACCATCCCGGCAACAAACAGCCCACGCGGCACGTCCTGACAACTCCGGAACATCCCGCATACAGGCAGGGACAGGGAAGACTCAGCGTGAAAGTTCATTGGATAGGTACGGGGAAAAATACTGCTGGAAAATCGCAGACCTTTCTTTGCCAACTTACCGATCTGGAGGACGATACAATCCCGCCACGATTTCTTCCCAGGAAGGCACATTCCAGTTGCGGATGAGTTCCCGAGTCATTTCCGGGCCGGATTCTTCCGGATCGAACGTACTGCCATCGTAGCTAGCCGATGATTCTGGACCCTCATCGGCCGATAGCAACACTGCCTCCGCCGCTGTGCCGTCAATTCCTGCCGCAGTATCATCCACCGACTTCTTTTTTCGACGTCGCCGTCGTCGCCGCCGTTTCTTCGTACCGGGTTCCGCCGATTCTTCATCGCTGTTTTCAGCGACAATCTCGTCGCCTTCCTCGGCATCTTCCGACTCCCCACTGTCTTCCGTCTCGACATCATCCAGAGCGACAACATCGGCCGCCGTTTGGCTCGATTCATCGCTCGCTTCCTCCAATTCCACCCAGCCAGTGGAATCATGACTCTCAATATCGTCAGAAACCGACGAGGCATGAGTAACCGATTCAGGTGGATATGCCGACGATCGGGGGCTGTCTCCGCCGGGTTCCAGGCCGAGCTCACGTGCGAGATCGGCCCAGCCATCATCAACATCGCGGGGGTCCGTGGAACTCATGATGTTCACTATTCCGATAGCACGGGGTTGAATCACGAGAATCATCATATCATGCCACCCTGGAATCGGAAACTGTCGCTTGAATCTGCCAGACCCGGACTGACGACGGCCGTTGCAAGCTGATGCTACCGACTTCAATGATCTGGTCTCCCGGCTCGGCACCAAACTCTTCGGTCAACTCAGAGGCGAGATCCCCTTCCCCGGCAAGGTCTTCGCGATGCAGAATGAAAATCTCACGGCCATCCACAAGTTCATTCAGCAACCGTTCCCAGAATTGTTCCGCAACCGGCAACCCGGGCAATAATCGGCTGGCAAACTCATTCGCGAGACCTTCGAGCGATTCCCGCGGCGGGAGCAAATAAAACGTGGACACCGGAGCAACTCCATGCCAAGCGGAAGCGGATCAGATTTGGCCACCCGCTCTGTCATCGGCGATGCTACGTCAACGGCTCACCACTCCTCAGAATCGCGACGACAAATTGTCAGGCCGATGCATGAAGAATCGCTGACATCGATTCAAGAGGCGGAATCGCTGTGACTTGTCCCCGGCAGTGATTTCACCGGCTCGGTCAGTGGCTTGATCAGTACCTGACTGCGGCGTCCACTCCGTTCATAAGCTTCGCGGCGAAGCGGCGGCAGATCGTCGGGAGTACCGAGTTGAAAACCGCCTTTGTGGATAAAGTAATTCACGGCTTGTGTCGACAAACAAAATAAGGTTTCGTAGCCCCGGGCTCGGGCTTGCGCCTCGGCGTAAGCGATTAAGCGGCTGCCAATCCCCTGATTTTCATAACGCGGATCGACATACATCGACGCAAGTTCCGCCTTGTTATCATCCGGATACGGATGCAACGCCACACAGGCGACCGGATTCCGATCGACTTCGAAGACAAAGTAATCCTGAATCCGCCGTTCCAGTTCCGCACGCGTCCGTTTCACCAGTTCTTCATTGCGAACTCCCCGTTGGATCAAGTTATGCACTGCCCGGATATCTTTTTTCAGGGCGGGGCGAATCGCCTGATACTCATTGGCATAAATCAGCGTGCCGATCCCCTCGTTACTGAACACTTCCCCCAGAAGCCCTTCTTGTTCGCGGCCGTCGATGATGTGGACCCGTTCGATGCCACCCTGACCCGCCCGAATCGCATGACTGAGCTTTGTCACCGCACCGGGGGCCAGTTCCGCTTGATGTCGCCGCAGAAACGCCTCGGCTTCTTGAACGGTCATTTGCCGAATCACCCCCCGAGGCCCGCGGATTCCACCCTCCGTGGAAAGGTAAACCAGTTTGACCGCTCCGAGTGTGCGAGCAACTTCCACAGCCACCGCATCTGAATTCAAGCGGTAGCTGTTGCCGACGCCATCACAACCCAGCGGTGGGATGACCGGGATAATATCACGCTCAAGCAGGGTTTGCAGCAAGATCGTGTCGACGCGTTCAACCCGGCCAGTGAACTGATGATCAATCCCCCGAAGGATACCGGCCGGATGCGCCACAATCGCATTCGGACAGGCCCCCCGCAGATCATTTGCCGACAGCCCCTCGAGAATTTCATGGGTCACCCGGTTGGCGGCGGTCAAAGCCATCTGCAACGTTGTCGCATCCGTCACGCCGGTCCCGTCGATATCCGAAGGGGTCACCCCCGCCATCTCCGCATAGCGAACAATCTGATACGCGGCCCCATGAACCAGCGCCACCCTTATATTCAGACTCCGCAACAAGGCAATGTCGAGCAAGATATTCGGAAAATTGTCGTCTTCCACAATCGCCCCATCGACGGCGATGACAAAGACCCGATCCCGAAATCGCGGAACATATCGGAGAATCTCGCGCAAGTCGGTCAGCCGTAACATGAATTCGCCTGTGCCCCCGAAAGTGGCGGAACCATCGGTATTTGAAGCATATCACCCCGGAGCAACTTGTCCCGCTGCGATCGGAAAAGTCACAAAACCGGCAACACCGCGGCGGTTCCTAAGCATCTGCGTGCTGCTTAAGCCGACGGACCTTGGCCGACCTGCAGGCCAAGCAGTCGACTCCGAGCAGGGCCGAGCCGGGATTGATGTCACCGATGCTCAATTGAGGTTATGCCAATCGAATGTTGCGAAAGACATCACCAGTTTTAGCACTAGAATACTACGATTCTGCTAGCCACCTTCCTGGCTATCTTGACAGTTCCGTAGGGAGTAACCTTCATGCCAGAAAACGTCGTCATTATCGGCTCGGGTCCAGCCGCGTGGACCGCTGCGATTTATGCCGCCCGAGCAAACCTCAATCCCCTGGTTTTTCAGGGGAATCCCTACAACGAAACCAACCGGGCCAACGGCACCATGCCGCTCGGACAACTGGCACTGACGACGGAAGTGGAAAACTTCCCCAGTTGGCCCGCCGGCGATACCCGACAGTACCTGAAAACCGCCCTGCGAGCCGATGACCCGGATTTTCCCTACTGGGTGGCCAACAACGAGCCGCAGCCCACGCACGGCATCAATGGCCCGGAACTGATGGCACTCATGCGGCAGCAGGCGGTCAATTTCGGCACCCGTATCGAATCGAAAGATGTGATCAAGGTCGATTTCAAAAAACGCCCCTTCACCATCACCACCCACGATCTGCAAACCGTTGAAACGCATACCGTCATTATCGCCACCGGTGCCCGGGCCAATTATCTCGGCTTGCCCAGCGAAGAACGCTTCAAGAATCGCGGAGTCTCAGCATGTGCCGTTTGCGATGGAGCGCTCCCTCGCTTCCGCAATCGACCACTCTGTGTCGTCGGTGGCGGCGACACCGCAGTCGAAGAAGCATCCTACCTCACCAAGTTCGCCAGCATCGTGCATCTGCTGGTCCGCCGCGATGTCCTCCGCGCCAGCAAAGTGATGGCCGAACGTGCCAGGTCAAACCCGAAAATCACCATCTGCTGGCATACAGAAGTGGATGAAGTCCTCGGCGATGACAAGGCCGGAGTCACCGCGATCCGCGTCCGCAACAACCAGACCGGCGAAAAACGAGATATTGAAGCGTCGGGCCTTTTTCTCGCTATCGGCCACACGCCCAACACCCATTTTCTCGAAGGCCAGGTCGAACTCACGAAAAATGGTTATATCAAATGGACCACCTTGGCCCGAACTTACACCAGTGTGGATGGCGTCTTCGCCGCCGGCGATGTCGCTGATGATTATTATCGCCAGGCGGTTTCCGCCGCCGGCACCGGCTGTATGGCTGCTCTCGATGCCGAACGCTGGCTCGGTCATCACGGTTTGATCTGACCCGCGAACGAATCAACCGAGCACCACCCGAATGACACCGACGAGAAAAACGTCGGCGAGCAACACCAACAAGGTGCAGGCGACGACCGCGTTTGTCGCTGCCTGCCCGACTCCTTCTGATCCTCCTTCGGCGATGATTCCCAGATAACAACCGGTTGTGCCAACCAGGGCTCCGAACACAAGCGTCTTGAAGCTGGCCGAGATGACTTCCTCCAGGTAGAGTTCCGCCAGAATAGCCGTTTGATATTTCAGCCAGGATGTGGTACCGATCAATTCTTCGGCGAGATAACCGCTGCTGAGTGCCACCGCGGCGATGAAAACATGCAACAGCGGTGCCGCCAGAATGCACGCCAGGACCCGGGGGCCGACCAGTTGCTGTAACGGCGAAATCCCCAGGAGTCGCAAGGCATCGAGTTGTTCTCCTGCCTGCATCGAGGCCAGTTCCGCCCCCAGACTTGCACCAGTTCGAGAAGCCAGAATTAAACCGGCCCCGATCGGGGCCAGCTCCAGCAGCACGGCCACGGCAAGAAAGGTCGGCAGCAATTCCACCGCCCCGGCAGTCCGGTCCAGCACGCCACGCGTGTGCATCCAAATGACTAAGCCGACAGCCAGCCCGAGAATCATGGCCAGAGGCAACGCGCCGACGAATATTCCGTAGAATGGACGTAACCATCTCAGGGGATGGCGAAGATTCTCAATCGCCGCCAACACGGCTCGGACCTGAAAAAGGGCCGCGTCACCAATGGGCACAAGCAATTTGAAGAAATCCCAGCGGACCGGCATCGATCATCCACCACGACAAGACCAGGACAACACTCGCCCCGTGACCGGAAACCCCTGAGTTTAAGCAAGCGGAATTCTCGCCGACCAGGTCCAGTGACGATCCGATGTCATTTGTACGCTTTCCGCTGGCAAGCCAGATGCGACAACACGTTCGCGAATCTCGTCTAGGGTCAATGCCGCTTCCAGTGATTCTGAAAAAAGTTGCCGCTGATGAGGATTCGCTTCCGCGGCATAGCGATCCACCAGCCGATCCCGTTCCACCGGCCCCGCCGGCCGAGCCAAGTCGCGGACAAAGAGCCAGCCTCCGGGCGCGATGATCCGCAGCAATTCCCCGATCAGCACCCGAGGTTCCGGAAGGTGATGGATCAGGCTATTCGAAATCACCAGCGGCACTGATTGCTCAGGATACGGCAATTCTTTCGCATCCGCCAGAATCAGGCGAATCCGCGAAGCACAACCGGCCCGCCGAACGTTGCGCTGAGCCAGACGCAACATTTCCAGCGAAGCATCGACGGCATCCACTCGCAGTTCCGGAACCCGCTGACACAAGGCAACCGGAATCTGGGCGGTACCGGTTCCAAGATCGACCGCCAACGCAGGAATGATCGGCAGAAATGTCAAGAGATCCGAGATAAATTGCTGATTGACCTGCGTATGATCCATCTGATCATAATCACAAGCTTCCTCAGCCGTATCCATCACTTCCGGCTCGAGTTTTCTAGGCCAGGCCATCATGACAGATGCGATTCAGATTAGGGCAAAATCCGATGTCGTGGGAGTCGTTGATTACGGGACTGTTGCCTGTTCGCAAGCCAGGCGTCGAGCCTGTTCTTGCAAGCATAATTGTAAGAGCGACTCCCGCAACACCCAGTCTTGACAACCTTGCTGATCCCAGGCGAGGATCACCGCCGAGGTGGCGGGATTCAATCCGGCCACCCGTGTCAACCAAGTGACACCGGCATAGTCATCCAGGTGGCATGTGAATGGATGATTCCAGGCAATATGCGAGGCCAGACATCCCGTGGCCGGTGTGCCGGAAAACCGACCCTGCAACAACATCGGACTCGCCGAAGACAGCAAATCAATTAACCGACATAATCCCTGATCGGTGACATGGGGCAGCCAGTGATCGCGAAATTCGCAGAGCGGATCGGGGATTGCCATCGCAATTCTCCGGCATCAGGGGGGAACCGACCTGCGAAATCGCCTGGATGGCGTAGACTGACTACACCGGAAAGTCGAGCGAGCAGGGACAAGCCGACTTTCGGGACCGGGTTGCGGATTCCGTCGAAATCTCGAACAAACCTATATAAGATAATTTTCGCCACCTGGAATGGCTCTGATGGCGGATTCGTTCCCGTGATGGTAGCGGAATCTTAGAACCTGACTTTCTCGACTGTCAAGGGGAGCCGAGGCGGTAGCACCGGCTGATAGCCACGTTCGGTGCATGACGCCGCACCGAAGGTTAACCCGCATCGACGGTTACAAGAAGTCCGGTTTTTCGAAAAAAATGCAAATCTCCCCGGGTCAGTTGGGGTTGATTCCTCCGGAGCAACCGCTGCGCCCCAGCTAAATTATGATTTTCATCGATGCGATGAAATAATTTCATTCTTGGCGCAGTTCCGCATCCCTGGGACCACCGCCTGTCCCTAGGCCATTCCGGACCCACCACGGGTGGACCTGTGTTCACCACTGCCACGGCATTGTCCAGTCATCCCGTTACTTGGATTCTTCCTGGCCGGCACGTTCGGGGCGAAGCGAGCGAACCCAGGCACCGGCTTGCCACATTTCACTTTCAGCAATTTCTCGAAGTTCCTTTTCCAGTTGTTGCCGATAATCGGGGCGACTGTTTGCTTCAAGCACGCGGCGGGTTTCCTCGCCTGTTGCCACCGAATGATACAGCTTTTCAAAGACAGGTTTAGTGGCATCGCGGAAGGCTTTGAACCAGTCGAGAGCACCACGCTGAGCCGTTGTCGAGCAATTGGCATACATCCAGTCCATCCCTTTTTCCGCGATCAGCGGATACAAGCTTTGCGTAGCTTCCTCCACGGTTTCATTGAAGGCTTCCGAGGGGCTGTGGCCGTGCTCACGCAGGACTTCGTATTGTGCCAGCCAGAGACCGTAGATGGCACCCATCAACACCCCCCGCTCCCCGGTCAGGTCCGAGAAGACCTCTTTCTGGAAGGTGGTTTCGAAGAGATAACCCGAGCCGATGGCCACGCCGAGCGCCAAGGCACGATCACGCGCTTTTCCGGTGGCATCCTGGTGGACGGCAAAACTGCTATTGATGCCCCGGCCTTCAAGGAATAATCGGCGGACCGTTGTGCCCGAGCCTTTCGGTGCCACGAGAATGACATCAATATCAGGCGGCGGGACGACTCCAGTTTGATCATTGTAAACGATCGCAAAACCGTGGCTGAAGTAAAGTGCTTTGCCCGGGGTGAGATGCGGCTTGATTTTCGGCCACATTTCTTTTTGCCCGGCATCGGAAAGCAAATACTGGAGGATTGTGCCCCGCGCCGCCGCTTCTTCCAGGTCGAAGAGAGTTTCACCGGGAACCCAGCCGTCCTGCAGGCAGAGGTCGTAAGCTTTGCCGCCAGCTCGCTGGCCGACGATCACCTTAACGCCGTTATCCCTCATATTGAGCGATTGACCTCGGCCCTGCACGCCGTAGCCGAGCACGGCAACGGTTTCCGGCCCGAGAATCTCACGGACTTTCTCCGGAGGATAATCCGAGCGTTCAATGGCTGTTTCGCGAATGTCACCTAGGCGCAATTCTTTCATGATTCGACTCGATCGGTGGTCAGGAGTGGCCAGGACCGGCTGCATCAGCCGCGGCAAATCAGAAGGCACGGAATTGCAGTAAAACTTACGAGCATACTCTCTCGACGTCAAGAATCTTGACGAAAAGATAATCTCTTTGTAACTTCCGACGTTATGGCTATGCCGTCCGATCCGATCGACCGTATGAACGAAGCCTGGCGGCGAGAGCTTCCGTCGCTGGACCCCAGCGCTTTAGAGATTGTCGGCCGGGTGATTGTCCTGGCAAAACACCTGGAAAAAAGTGTCGAAGATTCATTAACAAAACACAATCTGACGCTCGGCCAATACGATATTCTCGCCACTCTTCGCAGAAACGGCCCGCGTGGCGGGCTGACACCGACACAACTCCTCCAGAACATCATGCTCTCGTCGGGAGGCTTGACCAGCCGCCTCGATCGACTTGAAGCCGACGGTCTGATTGTGCGTAAGCCGGACCCGGATGACCGCCGCGGGGTGCGTGTCTGGTTAACTGCCCGTGGGCGGAAACGCATCGAAGCAGCCACGGCCACCCGATTTCAAGAAGCGGAACAATCCTTGCCGCCGCTGAATGCTGAAGACCAGGCAACTCTGGCGGAATTGTTGCGAAAATGGTTGCTGGCAATCGCTCCGCCAGCAAATACGACCGAGACGATCTGATCTTGGAAAGGGCGTGAGCCTGCCGTCACACTCGCCAGTGACGGTTACCATCTTGGTTGTTCGCGGCGACGGCAGCCCGGATCTGCTCTCGAACGAGTTGCAATTTTTCAGGCCAGGAGAATTCCCGGCAAATTCGCTGCTGGCCCCGGAGACCGACTTCCTGACAGCGCTGACGGTCCGCATTCAAGCGGTTGATAAACGCGGCCAGGTCGGCAATCGCCCCGCAGCGGACGAGCCAGCCGTCTTCTTCATGATGGACCAGCTCGGCGGGCCCGCCGGCCCGATAGGCCAGGACGGGCTTGCCGTTTGCCCAGGCTTCGAGAAGAACCAACCCGAATGAATCGCTCCGAGACGGGAGCACAAACAGATCGATCCCGGCATAAAAGTCCCGTTTCTCATGATCGCTGAGCGGACCCGTCACGAGCAGTTGCGGCGAATCGGCCAGGCTCCGAAGGCAGCGACTGAAATTTGGCATTCGGGGTCCCGCCAGCACGACGCGAACAGACGGAGCCAGCCCGGCTCTTAGCGTGTGCAGCAAATCACAGGAGCCTTTTTCTTGGCTGAGATTGGCCAGGTGCCCGACGACAAAATCCGAGGGCAGAACCCCCCAGCGAGCCCGGGCCGCATGCCGATCGCCGCCGCTGCATTCTGCTGGATCGACCCCGAGTCCTTGCAAAATCAAACGTTCGTCGGCGACACCGAGTTGCTTGGCGGCGGCTAGTTCCGAAGGCGTTTGCACGAAGACGCGATCGGCTTGGCAAAGCAACCAGCGTAGTGCAGGTTGACTGTACTGCTGCCGGGTAGGATCGCTGGGATTCTCCGGATCACCGAGATGTAAAAACGGTGTCAGGAAAAAAGGCACCCGGCGACGGCGGGCCAGCCGCAAGCCGCAAACAATCGGAAAGCTGTAGGGGAAGGCAGCGGCATGCACGGCATCGAGGCGGCCGCCATACCGCCCTGCCTCACGCCACATCGCCGGACAGAACGGAGAACTCGGCAAGGTCAGACATTGCCAGCGTCTCCAGGGAAGCAACGACAGCGCTTTCAAGAGATACCGCCGGCCGGGGAAGTGCCAGGGACGGTAGCGGCGAAGCACGCCCCCACGTTCTTCGGATGTTTCTTGAAAGCCTGGTTGCCAGAGCGCTTGCAGATCAATTGCTGTCGTCGTCCAGGTGGTCACCTGATCACCCTGGGCGGTCAGATAGCTCGCGAGTCGGGAAAAATACTGCTCGGATCCGCCGAGGGCCGGAGGATAGCGATGAATGAACTGGGCAATGTGCATGGAACCGTCAGGGCGTGGGAAATCATGATTCCGCATCTCCCGAGTTTGTGTAGGATAACTATGTTTGTCTAGGTGAAGCCGTTCCGCACTTAAAATGTCGTGGTCCACGATGATTCGTATTTCTAAGTTTGCGGCATCAATTGAGCCCTCGGCGACCATCGCCGCCGGTGCGAAAGCCCGGGCGTTGCGTGCTTCGGGAATAAAAGTTTACGATTTCAGCCTTGGCGAGCCCGATTTTGACACTCCCGCTCATATTTGTGATGCCGCTGCGGCAGCGATGCGGCGTGGCCAGACTCATTACACCCCCACCGCAGGAACACCAGAAGCCCGCAAAGCTGTCGCTGAGTGGTACGGACGTTTTCATGGCCTGGACATCACTCCGGAACAGGTAATCCTGTCCAACGGGGCCAAACATTCAATTCGGAATTCGCTTGCGGCAACGGTCGGTCCGGGTGACGAGGTGATCATTCCGACACCCTACTGGGTTAGCTACTCCGACCTGGTGAAAATGACCGGGGCCAGTGCAGTTCTGGTGGAGACGACCTTAAGCCGGGGATTCAAGATGACGCCCGAGCAACTCCGCGAGGCAATCACCCCACGCACCCGGTTGCTGATGTTGAATTCTCCCTGCAACCCCACGGGAACGGTGTATACCCGGGCGGAGCTGGAAGCCTTGGCCGATGTCTTTCTCGAACATACCGATGGAGCGATCCTCAGCGATGAGATTTACGAGCAATTGATTTATGGCGATGCGAAGCACACTTGTGTCGCCACACTCCGTCCGCAACTGAAAGAGCGGACGATCACGATCAGCGGAGCCAGCAAAACGTATGCGATGACCGGCTGGCGGATGGGCTGGGCGGTGGCACCGGCTCCGCTGGTCAAGGCGATGGACACCATTCAAAGTCAGGAAACGAGTTGCCCCTCAAGTATCAGTCAGGCGGCACTGGTCGCCGCCTTGACCGGTCCGCAAGAGCCAGTGGCCATGATGCGGACGGAATTTGCAGCCCGGCGGGAACTGGTATTGTCCCGATTGCGTCAAATTCCAGGATTGAAGTTGGCACCGGCCGACGGAGCCTTTTATGCGTTCTTCGATGTCTCAAGCTACTTTGGTCGGCAATTTCAGGGGAAAATGGTCAACGATTCGCTCAGTTTTTGTACAACGTTACTTGAGCAAGCGCATGTCAATTTAGTACCGGGCTCCGCCTTCGGTTGCGAGGGGTTCGTGCGGATGTCGTTTGCTACCAGCCGTGAGATCATTGACCAGGGTCTGACCCGCCTGAGCGATTGGCTTGCTTCGGCCAGTTAAACGCATGATTGCTTTCAGCGCTTAATTGTTCAGCGCTTAATCGTTGGCTGAAGCTGCAGGAATCAGTAACCTGGGGCTGAAGCGAACTTCGACTCATACATGCTTGTAAGTCGGATCGAGTTCTAGGCACCGCATCGCTGCCTGACAGAACTCGTGGACCGGACGGCACAATCGTAATTCTTGGAAGCCTCAGGGTTGTGCTCATGCCCGTGCTGTACCTCACTGAAGACGACGTCCGCAGCCTAGCCAGCATGGATCTTGCTCTGGAAGCGGTCGAATCGGCATTCCGAAAGCTATCGCTGGATGAAGCAGTCAATCTGCCGAGGCAACGTTGCCAAACCGATCATGTCATGCTGCATGTATTACCGGCGGCTGCAAAAACGCTGAACGGCCTCGGTTTCAAGGCGTACACCACGACCCGCTCCGCTGCCAAGTTTCATCTGTTCCTGTACGACTCGCGGGTGGGCGGACTGACTGCGATCCTCGAAGCAGATTATCTGGGTCAACTCCGGACAGGTGCGGCCAGCGGTGTCGCCACGAAAAAACTCGCTCGTGCTGATGCGGAGACGGTCGGCTTGTTCGGCACGGGCAGACAGGCCCGGACCCAGCTTGAAGCGGTCTGCCGGGTTCGTCCGATTCGCTTGGTGCATGTCTTCAGTCGGGACGAGGCTCGCCGGCAGGAATTTGCTCGGGTCATGAGCGAGCGTTGCCAAACCCAGGTGATTGCCGTGGCGAGTCCGGCGGAAGCTGCCATAAACTGCGATATTGTGATTACCGCCACCACCAGTCGAGAACCGGTGCTTCATGGAGAATGGCTGAGTCCTGGATGTCATCTCAATTTAATCGGCTCAAATTTCCTCGCCAAGGCGGAAGCAGATATCGAAGTATTCCGCAAAGCGAACCTGGTGACCATCGACAGCAAAGATCAAGGCCGACTCGAGGCAGGCGACTTTGTGGCGGCTTTGCGAGAAGGTGTGTTGAACTGGGCCACCATCTGGGAGTTCCCCCACGTCCTGGTCGGCCGCTATCCGGGACGACAATCCTCAAGCGACATCACGGTGTTCAAATCGCTGGGACTCGGGATCGAAGATGTTGCTCTCGGCGTACGGATTGTCGAACTCGCCCGGCAACAATCGGTCGGTCAAGAGATTTCCCTCGGATAACTCCGGCAACTCCACAAACTTTGGCAGTCCATCACGAGGAATCCTCGCCATGACGATTATCGATCTGCGACTGACCGGGCTAGCGGGCGTCACCGTGAAAGGCGGCTGGGCCGAGGAATTGAAGCCCGCCGACAATTTGCATACCGTGGTCGAGGTGGTGGCGGAAGATGGTCAGATCGGGATCGGCAGCGCCATGACCAGCGTGGCCCTGGTTGATGCCGCCTGCCGGTTACTCCGGCCGCTGCTCATCGGCGAGAGAGCCGACGAACCGGCTCGAGTGACGGAAAAACTGCGGCAACACACCTTCTGGCAAGGGCGAGGCGGGGCGGTAGAACATGCGATCAGCGGCATTGACATCGCTTTGTGGGATCTGTTCGGCAAAATGACCGGGCAGCCGGTTGCTCGTCTTCTCGGTGGCATTTACCGCGATCGGATTAAACCGTACGGATCGTTGCTGTTTGACGAACCGGAGCCGCTTCGTGAAAAACTTCAGGAAGCGGTGAATCGCGGTTTCCGAGCCATCAAACTCGGGTGGCGGCCGTTCGGGCGTCGCGATTCCCGGACCGATGAATTGCTGGTTCGCACGGCACGGGAAACGGTCGGGCCCGATGTCGAGTTGATGATAGATGCTGGGGGCAGTGACGCTTTCTGGCCGCACGGCTTTAAGTGGGCGTTGCGGACGGCGCAGATGCTCGCTGCGTATGATGTCGTCTGGTTCGAAGAAGCCCTGCCTCCGGATGATCTGGCCGGGTTTGTGGAATTGCGTCGGCATAGCCCGGTGCCGATCGCCGGCGGCGAAGTATTGACCCGTCGACAAAGCTTCTGGCCATACCTACAACAGCATGCTTTTGACATTGTCCAGCCCGACTGCACGAAGTGTGGCGGTTTGACCGAGGCCTGGCGGATCGGATGGATGGCTCAGGAGCACAATATTATGCTGGTCCCCCACGGTTGGAACACGGCGATCGGTCTGGCCGCCGACTTGCATCTGACCGCCGCCTTGCCGGTGGCCCGCTACGTCGAATTCTTGACGCCGTCGCCCTACATCGATGAATTGATTACGATCCCGTTTCAGCCCGACGCCGAGGGATATTTGCGGTTGCCCAGCGGCCCCGGCCTCGGGATTGAACTGAACCGGGAAGCGATGCATCGATTCGGAAAGACGATCGTCGCCGGGGTTTGATCTTAGGTTGCGGCTTAGTGCCGCGATTCGTACGGTAGGGGATAGGCTTGCTCAACCGTTTTTTCTGTGGTGTTGTCAGACTTTTCTGAAGCTAGTCTGAATCTCGAAAGTGCCGTCGGGAAGGGGCACCCGGGTGTAGTCGCCGAAGAGGTTCGGGCTTTCCTGCTGCAATCGTTCCAGGATCAGGTTCGCCAGCAAGCGGATTTCGGGTTCGGCTGCTGTACTGCCGCGTTGTTCCAGGAAGTGCCGGAGTGCCCGCGCGTTGGCGGTGATGAAAATTTTTGTCTCCGTGGCGTTTGGCAGCACGCTTCGAGCCGCTTGACGGGCAGCTTTCCGTCGAGTGGTTTTGTCCGCGTCGGGGGGAAGCATCGCCGCCGCCGCGGTCGCAGGGTCCGCCAGCTTGGCGTTTAACCGCTCCGCAAGTGTAATATATGCCCGGTGAGCGTGGCTGATCGCCTCTTGCCACAGAGCGTGAAGTTCCGGATCGCGGGCAATGATCGCTGGCTCAACATATTCCGCGACAGACTCATCGACGTAACGCTGCGAAAGCTGACTGTATCCCATCCCGGCCCGGTGACGAACGAGTTCGTGAGTCAGCGACCGTGACACTCCGGTGATCAGCAAGTTCCACACGGCATGCTCAAGCACCGAGCCGTGCCCGACTTCCTTGATGTGTGCGAGATAGGCAGCATTCCCCCCGGGCCGAGGCCGAGCAAAGGACATGTAACAGACCCTTCCAGCGGTCTCCGTGAGGACCTCGGCGGCGACTTCGCTATCCGACTCCCAGGCCACCCCGTGATCGCTCAGGAATCGCTCAAGTTCAGCACCATCCAGAAGTTGGCGACCCAGGATGTACACCGTTGGCCGGGTAATAATTTGCAGCGGCTGATCATGCTCGACCATCAATCTGATCCCTCGTTGCCTTTTTTCCAGTAGCGATGAAGATTCGAAAATTGTTCGAATTACCAGGCGGCAGCCAGCGACCGGTCCCGTGGCTCGACATGTCTTGGCCCGGGAGGACACTTTTCACGACCGGACTTTCGGGCACAATCGGTCGATGATCCCCGGATTACCACGCTTTCCGAACCCCCGATCGTGGAACCGATCCCGTTCCAGGTATACAGTACTGATATGGCTGATCGCTGTTCAGGAGTTGAGGCGCATGCGGTTAGGGCGTCCGAAAGCGAGCGATACCTTCCTGCTCGGTGGCTTGATCCTACTGATGGGGTTATGCTCGGCATCGATGGTATCGGCTCAGTCAGGCTCTTCTGTAGCAAACTCTGAAGTTCCCCGGCTCTCGACACTGAAGCTGCCAGATGGGGCAATCGTGATTTTAGCTCGTTCTCTGGATGATCCGAATGTTCCCGTCGATGGCGTGGTGTTATCCGCTAAGGAATACGAGTCGTTAATCGATCAACTCGAGCAAGCAAAGAAATTCAAGGAAGCGGTCCGGCCGATAATTCCGAGTTTCTGCCAGATCCGTGGGAAAATTGTCCAGTATGGGGTCCAGCCTGTAGCGTCGCTGACAATCACGTACAAATTCGTTGTGACCACACCGCTGACAACCGTGGCCCTCGGTGGTGCGCGGGGTTTTCTTCGTGCCGCGGAGTGGAGCCAGAAGCAGGTTCCGGTCTTGAAAGCGGATAAAGATGGCCTTGTGGCTGTCGTTGATACAGCCGGGGAATATACCCTGACGTTGACGATGGAGGCCCTGGTAAATCCGCGGGGGCCGGTCGGAAGCATTGGCTTCGATCTGGCCCTGCCCCGGTCGCCGATCACGAAATTGCAATTTGCCCCGCCGAATGCGACCGCCAAGGAAATGGTCGTCGGCATCAGAACACTTGATCGCCCCGGAGAAATCACACGAAATTCGTTTGCCATGGATCGGCTTTCTGGCCCGGATGGTGTTCCGCTCGGTCCGACTGACTTGCTGGAATTGATCTGGGAAGTTCCGCCACCCCCTGGCACCGTGAAAGAGATTCCCCGAGAAGCGGAGACCGAGGTTGCGGTACGGATCGATGAATTACGGGTTGAGACACAAGCAAAAATTCGCTTGAAAGGGACGTCTAAAGAGTGGAGGCTCGACCTGCCCCGGGGAGCGGAAGTGCGGATTGACCGAGTGGAACTGCCTCCGGGTGCGGATTTAGCGGCAAATTTCGGCTTTCCCTTGGCCGCGCCGGTGCTGCTGCCGCCAGCGGACAAGACCAGCACCCTCTGGACGGTGAAATCGCCTGATCTGGGGAAATCGGAGTGGACCGTCACAGTCCAGACCCGGCAAACGCGGCCCGGCCCGACAAGTCCCGAGTTTCCCGGGCCATATACCGTGGGTCCGTTCCACGTCGTCGGGGTTCGACAAACCGGGACGATCCGGGTAAGCGGGCCGGATACTGTTCAAACCAGTTTTGAACTCGGTCCGACAGTCCATCAAAAAGAACTTGCGGCTGATGCTGATCCAGAATTAATGGCGCAATTTGTTTTCACCGAAGCAGCGGCACGTCCAGGTCAAGCGGTGCTGACCCCGAGCCCGGCACCGCCGTTATTACGGATTCAAGCCACACAAGCCGTCGGATTTCTTCGCATCGAGCCGTCATTTCAACTCAATTACAGTGTTTTGGATGTTCGGCAACCATCTGCGGAATGGCGGCTAGCCGCGCAACTTGCGATCACGCCGATTCGCACCGAAGCTCGCGAACTGGATATTGAATTGCCCGGCACCTGGGACAAGTTTGAAGCCGGCCCGCTTGATCTCGTGGATGGAGTGACCGTGACGGAGACGATGCTGGGCAGGCGTTATCGGGTGCGACTTTATACCGGTCAACGGCGGCCGTTTACATTAACGCTGAAAGCTCGGCGGCTGATTGACCCCGGATTACGAGCGATCCGGCTGGAAATGCCACGATTCCCGGACTGTCTCGAACAAACGTCCCGCTTGCAAGTAGCGGTACCGGAAGGATTAACCCTACGAGGTCAGGCGGAACCCCGGTTCAAGAATCAGGTCGAGATGGCAGTGGCGTTGACACCTCCGACGCCGATCCCGGCAGGGATCACAACGGCCATTCAGCAACTGGTTGGTACCTTCGAAAAAGGGATCGGAAAGGTCGACTTGCAGTGGGATGCCTATCGCCCGGAACTTCCGACTCGAATTGAGACCGACATTACCCTGTTTGAGCAGCAAGCGAAAGTCGAACAAATCTTTTATTTCGGGCCGGTGGAGCCATCGACCAGGCCGATCCGATTTCGCACCTCGGCCAATTTACCGGCGAATCTCCGCTTTAGCCCGCCGTTGACCCGGGATGCGATTGACGGCGACTTAATTTTTCGCCCGCCGGCCGGCGCGCGAGAGTTCAGTTTGCGAGCCACATTTTGGCCGACAATTCCCGCACCCGCCGAGAATCCGTCAGAGCGATTTTCTCTGAGCATTCCGCTCGTCTGGTCGGATTCATCGACACGGGCAGAATCGCTGGTACGGGTCTGGGGAAATCTCGGAGCCCCACGAGTCGAAGGTTTTTCCGGTCCGTGGGAGGCACTGCCTCTGGAAACAGTTGATGGCCGTGAGTTGCTGCCGGCCTTGAGGTTGATCACAAGCGAAGCAAATCCGAGTCTGTCACTGGAACTGACGATGCCGGACATCGGGCAGATCCCGCCGCTGCGAGTGGAGCGAGCATTAATTCAATCGCGGACAAACTTGGGGGAAGAGTTTACCCGAATCCGGGCACGATTTATGTTACGGCGATGGCCGATCACCGGAATCATGGTGGAACTTCCAGCGGGGGTCACACCCGATATTAGCCTGCGTGGCCTGCGGATAACGCAGTGGAAAACGCTCAAAAACGGTTCGGACCGAGCAGCGGCTTCACCGGATCGCCAGACGATTGTTCTGCCGTTACCCCCGCCAAGCGGGGAATTGTTGCCGCTGGAAATCCGCTATTTGATTGCGACGCCATCGGCTCTGGTCGGCACCATTCCATTGCAACCCCCGCTGCTGCTTGGCGCGACGTTCGCCGCACCAATTCAGTGGCAGTCGCTGTTTCCCGCTGAATCGACGATTCTGCTGGCGGATCGGCGGTGGAATACGGAGCTGCACTGGACCTGGCGGGGGGCGATGCTGGTGCCGACAGCCGGTGCAAGCGATGATCAACTCGATCGCTGGCTGACTGAAGGCGTGATGGAGTCTCGTCCTTCAGGAGGTTCCGATCAGCCGTGGAATGCCGAGGAAGTTTCCGGACTCATGCTCTGGCAGTCAACCGTTGCACCCGTGACCGTCTACCGTCTCCCTTGGTCGCTGACCGTGACCGTTTCCTCGTTGCTGGTTCTCATGATTGCCCTAATCATTTCTCGAACGGATCAAAATCGAGTCTTGCTTATGGCCGGGGTAGCGATTGTCTGGGTCGTGCTGATCGTCTTATGGCCACAGCCGATGGCACAGATCGTCGCCGCCAGCCAGCCGGGCTGGTGGGTGATTCTCGTGATTATGGGGCTGCAATTGCTGTTCCGCTGGTATGTTTACCGTCGTGTTCGAAATTTGCCAGGATTTAGCCGGGGTCGGAAGGTTGCCAGCCCGACATCATCGTCGGTCACAGGGCGAGCAGGGCCCGGCGGTTCCGGACATCGCCGGCCAGGCAGTGGCGGCGGTCCAGGTACGCCAGCGATGGTGGGCGAGGCGTCCGGGCCTTCGGGCAGGGACCAGTCTGGCGGGACGTAACCAGTTGCAACCGCCGCTTGGCTAAGTTTCATCTCCTTGCAACAGGCAAAGCTGATATTTTGAAGCGGTATCGGCCAGAGGCCATGTCTGTTCGATAGCGTCCGCTTGGGTTAAATGCCAGCCGAGTGGTTCCCGTCAGAGTTTTTCAGGACGCAGATCATGGCGGCGGTTCAATCGTCCAGCAGCTTGAGCTCCGCCATGACACGATCAAGTGCCCGGGTGAGTTTTTTTCGGACGGCATCCGGGGTGCTGTTCACGGCCCGGGCGATTTCCGCCCAGTCTTCGCCGCGGGACCGCCGTTCCGCGAGGACACGTTCGGAGGAAGTCATCCGATCATACAGGGTGGCGATCAGATCGTTGGCCCGAGCTTCTGCGGAGGGAGTTCCGGTGTTGGCAGCCACACTGGCGAGCATATCATCGACATTTGTCGTCGCACGATCTCCTTTGCCGCGACGAACGGCAAACGATTTTCGGACCTCGTCCAGGATCCGATAGCGAACCAATTTTCCCAGCAGGCTATTGAGTTGTGCTGGCTCTTGCAGCGTAAAATCGCCACGTCCAAGTCGCTGAAAAAACTCCGCAAGCACTGCCTGACAAATATCTTCGGCTTCGAGCAGATGATTCAATCGCCAACGCGAGAGGCGAAAACGAACCGTTTGATAAAGGTTCGGGGTGATGTAACGCACGAGATCAACGGCGGCCGTTTGCTCCCGTCGGCGAACTCCTTCAATCATCTGGATAAAAGAAGGATCTCCACTCATCGACGCAATATTCCCCAGAGATAATAATATTTTGCCACTTTCGGAAATTCATGACGATGAAAGTTCAGTGAAGTTCGAGAAATTTCGTCCCGTGGGGGCTATCAACTTCGCGGCCGAGTTCGCGAAACTAGTATCACAGGCCCGTGGAGGAGAATCATGCGGCGAGGTGGATTCAGTCTCATCGAATTGCTGATCGTGCTGGCCATAATCGCCCTGCTGATCGGTATCCTGCTTCCGGCGGTACAAAAGGCTCGTGAGATGGCGGCACGCTCGCGGAGTCTAAATAACCTGCGAATGATTGTTCAAGGCTGTCATAATTATGAATCGGCGCAGCAATATCTTCCGGGGACTGGCCCGATTGTGTATCAAGGAATTCCCGTGTTTTTTTATGATGTTTTGCCTTATCTGGAACAGGATGGGGTGTATCAAGAGTTCACCCGGATGGGGGATGAGATTGTCGTGCCGGCGAGCGGCGGGCCTCGGCGAATCATCCGAACCTACATCAGCCCGAGTGATACATCGCTGCCGGGGTGGATCGCCACGAACGGCTGGGCTGCGGCCAGTTATCGTCCGAATCCGTCGGTATTGAATCGCCGCTGGGGGATCGTTCATATTCCGGATGGGGCATCGAATACGATCTTGCTCGGGGAGCGGATCATGCAATGCCACGATCTGAGCATCGAGCCGTCGGAACCGGATTTGCCGAATACCTGGTTCGGCGATCAGCCAGCGTTGTTTGTCTTCGGCTCGGCACCGCCGGCGGAGAATTTTGCCCCGCCACCGGATAAATGTCATCCGGCACATCCCGCCTCGGCGCAACCGCAAGTGATACTCGCCGCCCTGGCCGATGGCTCCACCCGAGCCATCACGATGCAATCGGCGGCGGCAAACTGGGTGATCGCTTGCGGGCCGGATGATGGGGATACGGCGACGCCGAGCTGGTGACGTTTGTACAGTTCAGCCTAACCTGGTTCCGCCGAGTACCGGCTGATAATCAGGGAAACATTCTGACCGCCGAAACCGAAGCTGTTACTCAACGCATGATCGAAGCGGCAGGCACGAGGGTGGTTCGGCACATAATCTAAATCGCACTCGGGATCCGGGGTGGTGTAGTTGATCGTGGGCGGGATCATGCCCCGGCGAATCGCTTCCAGGCAGATGATCGCTTCGACGGCACCGGCGGCTCCGATCAGGTGCCCGGTCATACTTTTTGTGCTCGAAATCGGGATTTGGTAGGCATGTTGGCCAAAGACTTGCTTAATCGCAGCGGTTTCCGCCGCATCGTTGACTTTCGTGCTGGTGCCGTGAGCGTTGATGTAGCCGATTTGCTCCGGCTTTAATCCGGAGTCGGCCAGAGCTTGTCGCATGCACTCGGCGGCACCCCGACCTTCGGGGTGGCTGTCGGTGACGCGGTACGCATCGCAAGTGACGCCGAAACCCGTGAGTTCCCCAAGGATTTTGCCCCCACGCCGTCGCGCGTGGTCAAGTTCTTCCAGGATCAGCATTCCGGCCCCTTCGCCGAGAACGAAACCGTCACGATCGCGATCGAAGGGACGGCTGGCTTGCTGCGGGGCATCGTTGCGAGTGGATAATGCCGTCAGCAGATTGAACCCGGTGACCCCCAGGGGGTGAATCATACTGTGAGCACCCCCGGCCAGGACAAGATCCGCCTCGCCGGCTCGGATCAAGTCCGTCGCTTCGGCAAGAGCCTGAGCGCCGGCGGCGCAGGCCGTCAAGCAACCGTAATTCGGACCTTGCAGATCGAAGTATTCCGCCAGGTGGGCAATCGGGGTATGCAGTTCCTGCTCGTATTCACGGCCAGGATGGTAGACCTGCGTGGCAAAGGCGGCGTAGCGTGCCGAGTCGATCGACCGTGACTGGGGAACGTAACCGACCGCAACGGCACCCATTAACGCATCAAACTGCTGTGTTCCTTCTCCGGTGCCCAGGTAGACGGCGAAGCGGGTGCGATCGACGCCGGTCGCTCCGGGCAGCAGTCCGGCATCCGCCAGCGCTAGTTGACTGGCGGCGGCCGCAAACTCAGAAGCAAGACCAGCATCCTGCCACAACTTCGTCTCAGGCAAGTAATCCGCAAGTCTGAAGTCGGCGACCTCGGCGGCAAAGCGAGTCGGCAGCGACGACGCGTCAAAGCGGTGGATCGGGCTGACACCGCTTTTCCCTGCCTGCAACGCCTCAAACAAGCGATTCGGACTGTCGCCAAGCGGCGAAATCACCCCGATCCCCGTGATGACAACCCGTCGGCGAGCCATGATCAACGCACCTTCCGACCCAAGAAACGAGGCATCCGGATTCCACGTTATCCGGAAATTAACCAGACGTCCCGCAGTGGACGATGACGGCGGCACATTGCCCGAGTTCTGTACCACCCAGCTTCAAGACCGCCTGTCCCTGAATCGGCCGCGCCTGCCGGCAGACGGTCACTGGGCAATCCACGGCGGGATGAGCATGGTTTCGCGTCGCTGGCAAGATCCCCTGTCGAAACGCGTGCAGACTGAGGATCAGTTCGGCAATATCGGCCGCCGCGCCGAGATTCGACAAATTTGCCTTGTAAGCCACAACGGGCAACTGCGGCACGGTACCGCGAATGGCCCGTGCTTCCCAGGCATCGTCTGGAATTGTTCCCGGGGCCCGGGCATTGACGTGGTCGAGTGCGGCCACGCTGTCGCTAGCTTGTGCACAGGCTTGGCGAATCACCCGGGCGAAGCCGGAACCGTGACAGCCAGCGTCAAATCCCGCAGCAAAGGCGACGACTTCTCCGAGAATGGTGGCACCCCGTTGCCGAGCATGATCGATGTCTTCCAGGATCAGGGCGGCCGCTCCTTCTCCCAGGACCGTGCCGTCACGGTCGCGGTCGAACGGCCGCAACGCCAGCTCCGGTTCGGCATTCCGCCGTGACAGATTCAGAAACAGCGAGCAGCGGATCAAACTGAGCAAATCGGTGCGGGTGTCTGCCCCACCGACGATGATGACGTCGGCCGAGCCACGACGAATCATCCGCACAGCCTCACCGAGGGCCATCAAGCTTCCCAGGTGTGAGAGCGTGATCGTATTATTCGGTCCCCGGGCATCATTTAAAATCGAAACATGACATGCTGTCATATTCGGAACATGGTTTAACAACCACATGGGGGGCAAAAGCGGCATCCCTTCCGTGCCCCAGCGGCTCATGTCGATCCGGCCGGTTTCTCGATCGAACGTGGCGGCTGCGGGCGCGGCCAGATCGAGCAGTTCGCCCGGGATCGTCCCTGTTCCGTAAACAACGCCGAACCGATCCGGATTTGTGGCTCCTTTGCCGAGGCGAGCATCGTCGAGTGCCAAGCGGGCCGCCGCCACGCCGAGCTGCACGGTCCGCGACATATGTTTCAGGGATTTGCGGTCTTTTTTCTCAATGTAGTTTTTGGCGTCAAACTCCGGAATCTCGCCACCGATCTGCACGGAAAGTGGGGTCGGGTCAAACATTCGCAGGCGGGCAATTCCGGTCCGGCCAGCGAGTACCGCGTCCCAGTTGGCAACGGTTCCGGCACCCAGCGGGGTCAGCAACCCCATGCCGGTGATAACAACTCGGCGTGTCGAACTCATGGCAGTACACCGCCCAGGCTACGGCTTGGCATTCGGGCCGGCCAGCGGAACCAGGGTTTCCTTAAAATGCTTACGCCGCAGTTCCTTACGATGCACCCCGAGCTTCGCCAGGATCGGCTCGTAGACGGTTTCAATGAAAATATTTTCGTTGAAAATTTCCAGACGGTCGATTTCGGCAATCCGATGCCGAGACTCTGCAAGCATATTCACCGCTGGCATTTTAAAGGTGTTGACGACCTGGCGAATCTGGTCGAGTGTGCCGGGCCGATCGTAACGCAGATAGACTTCGAGCAGCCGGCGGAAGAAATCGGCGTGGGCGGCTTCATCAATCGACACCAGTTGCAAAACCCGTTCCAGGGCCGCATCGCCGCCCTCTCGGCGGACGGCTTCACGTAATCGAGCGTAGTGTATTTTTGTCGCCAGTTCCTGAAAGGTGGTATACGCCAGCATTCCGCGAGCATTCCCGTAGGGCAAGTTCCATTCGTGCTGATACACTTCGGAATGCATGTCGGCAATTTGCTCTTCGCTGCGGGCCCCGGAGCGAAGCAGCCAATCTTCCAGTACCATCGAATGTTTGCATTCTTCATAGCCCCAATTGGCTAACATCCAGGCCCGACCACGATTCTTGCGAACTTGGGGAATCAACTTGCTGAGATAATCAGGCAAATATAATTCCACCGAGCAAAACGTCTCGACAACATCGGCAATTGCTGGGTTGAGAGATCGATTGCACTGATCCCAGGGGATATCATCCCGGATCGACCAGCGGCGTTTCTTCTCGGCTTTATCGAAATAATCACGAAACAGCCGGTACAACTCGTCGAGGATTTCGGGTGGTTCCGGCTGGAGCGGGACGTTCACTTCCATTGAGTCGCCACCTCATCATCTCGTGTGGATTTAACCAGGGTATCTTACAACTTCGCTATTTCCTTGCTAGATTCGGTCGTAGAAACGAGATCGGTCATTGTGGCGGCAATTGAATCGCAATTTTCCCGATTCTCGCGGAACGACACAGATTCCGCACGGCAGCTTTTTCTGGAATGTTTTGAAGATTCCGTACTATTCGCTCCTCGCAATCTCGGGTAGACTGCTAACGATTCCAGCAAGGGTCCGTCCGAGGATGTCAGCGGACGTGGTTTATTTGTCGTCGTCGGCAGCGCTGAGCCGCCGTAGTGGAATTTTTATGCCAGGAGTTCTCATGATCTCGCGGCCAAGCCTGTGTCGATCAGGTTCGGATTATCCGAAAATCTATCTAGTGCAGCCGACTTTTCCGCCCTCGTACTGGGGAATGGAGCACTTCATTGAATTAACAAACTACGATGCGGTCTTTCCGCCGCTCGGTTTGTTGACCCTGGCAGCCTTGACACCTTCGGAATATCGCTTGGAGTTATGCGACGAGAACGCCGGTGAACCCGTGAACTTCGACACCGACGCCGAGATCATCGGTATCACCGGGTACATTATTCAGATGAAGCGGGCGATGGAAATTGCCGACGAGTTTCGGCTACGGGGGAAAACGGTCGTCATTGGCGGGCCGATGGCCAATCTCGTTCCGGAAGAATGTCGGCAACATTGCGATGTCCTTTTCGAAGGTGAGGCGGAATATACCTGGCCGCGATTCCTTGCGGATTATCAAGCGGGACAACATCAGTCTCATTATCATGAGACCGAAAAAATCCACATGCCCGATTCCCCGCGACCCCGATTGAGTGCCCTGACGCGGAATTATGCGCAAGGCATCGTTCAATGCACTCGCGGCTGCCCGTTCACCTGCGAATTTTGCGACATCATCGTGATGTACGGCCGGAAAATGCGCTTCAAACCAGTGGAGCAAGTGCTCGAAGAGGTCAAAAACTGGCATCGTCGCGGCGTCGCCCAGGTCTTCTTTGCTGACGACAACTTTGTCGGCAACCGTGCCTACGCCAAGGAGTTGCTCCGCAAGATTGCCGCCTGGAACGCGAAACAGCGGAACCCGCTTGCCTTTTATACTCAGGCCAGCATCGATATGTCCCGCGACGAGGAACTGCTTTGCTTACTCCGCGACGCGAATTTCAGTTCTGTGTTCATCGGTATCGAATCGCCGCGAAAATCCAGTCTCTCCGAGACAAAAAAGCTGCAAAACGAGCGGATCGATCTGGTCGAAGCGATTCACAAAATTCAGTCGCACAATCTGTTTATCTCGGCGGGCATGATCGTCGGCTTCGACAATGACGACCTCGACATTTTTGATGAACAGTTCGAATTCCTTCAAGAAGCGCAAATTCCGATTGTGATGCTCAGCGTTTTATTGGCTGTGCCGAAGACCCCGTTGTATCAGCGATTGAAAGCGGAGGGACGGTTACTAAATCAAACTCCCGACGGCAAGGGCTCGGCTCATTATGTAGGCACGGCCGGGGGCACCAATTTCCAGCCGAAAAACATGAGCCGTGAACAACTCAAGGAAGGCCAACAACGGCTTTACCAGCGGTTGTACACGCCCGAAGCGTTCGGAGCCCGGCTGCTGGGCAACCTCTCCCGGTTTAACCACGTCACCTTCCGCCCCGAGCGACCCCGAAGCCACAACCTGCTGACCCTGGCCCGATTGATTCGCCATTACTGGGGTAACGGCCCGGACAGCCGCAAATTCTTCTTCCACTGCTTGTATCAAGCCGTTCGCAAATCACCCCGGCTAATCGCCCAGATGTGCACTTACCTCGGAATGTATCTGCACTTTTGCCAGGTTCACGGGCAAGCCATGAACTGGAACCCCTGGGAAAAGAGCCCGTGTCAGGAAAATCACCACGATACCGTAAGCGGCGCCGGGGGAATGAATGCCCTCGGCACCGAATCACGCCGCACTCGCCAAAAGCACGGGAAAACAAACAGATCCGGCCCGTATTCCGGTGTCACGCCGCGTTCGACCGCCGTCGGTTGAACCGACGTCTGCGAACCGCCGGCCAGCGACCCGATTGTTAATTCAGAGGTCTGGTAACTGGTTCGGCGTCGGAACGAGAGACAGTTCCGGTCGTGGCGATTTCTCGGATTGGCAAACGGAGCACAAAAATCGCTCCGCCTCCGGTCGGAGTGTCCACGAGAAGATCGCCGCCATGTTCGCGGACAGTTTTGCGGCTTACGGGCAGCCCTAGTCCCGTGCCTCGCGCTCCTTTCGTGCTGACAAAAGGTTTGAAAATGTCGTTAAGTTTATCGGGGGGAATGCCGGGGCCATTGTCCGAGATTCGCAATTCGACGCTGTTCAATCCCGGGAGAAACTGCGATTGCAAATGAATAACTCCCCCTTCTCGGCCTTCGAGGGCATCCAGTGCATTGCTGACGATGTTCAAAATGGCGCGGTGAATGCCATCCGGATCGCAAGGCACAAGCGGGATTTCTCCCGGATGCCAGTCGAGTGTCACCCCGATTTCCACGGCGCGGCCACGCACGACCTCCAAGACATCCTCGGTGATGTCATTGAGATTCGTCAGTTCCTTGGCAGGTTCCCGTTCCTTGCTGTAACTGAGCATGTCAAGAATCAAGTCATCGATTTTTGCCTGATTTTTTTCCACCAGTCGCCAGCCTTTAACGAGGAGTTCCCGATCGTCGTTGGCGAGAGCCATGCGAACCATGTCACCGCCGAAACGAACGCCCTGCATGATATTTTTGATGTGGTGCGACAACGCTGCGATTGTCTGTCCGATCGCCGCAAGTCGCTCGGCCTGCAGCATCGCTTGATAGTAGCGTGTCTCTTCGACGGCCAACGCGGCCTGGTGGGCGATGGCCACGGCTAGGTGCAGATGCTCGTCAGTTAGCCGCAACGTCTTTGCCGGGGCAGTGGCGGAGGAAGTCGGTGGTGGTGAACCATGTTGCAAGCTACTTAAAAAAAGGACGCCGACCGTTTCATGCCGGCCCTGCATCGGCACGCAAATAATTTCGTGAAGGCCATGACGGGCAATGCTTGCGCCGTCACGGAACCGTTCATCCGCACCAGCATCTGTGATCAGGATTCCTTGCCGTTCCCGAAGCACATAATCGGTCACCGTCCGACTGACGACGAACTCGCCAGACCGGCTGGCGGAACTGGGCCGCGCGCGAACCGCTTTCGGTAACAACACACCTGTTTCCGGATCGCGCACCAGAAAACACCCGTGATCAGCCTCGGTGGTCCGTAAAACCAGATCCATGACGCGGCCGAGCAATTCATCGACATCAAGGATTTCACTGACGGCATTGGCGGCTTCGTACATCACCGCCAGACTCGCGAGTCGGGTCCGCAGCCAGTCGGTGCTAGCCGCTTCTGGCTGCCGAAGCATCACGCTTCCGGCTTCGGCGGCAACGGTTTGAACAATTGCCGAGGGAAGTTCGTCGCCCCCAGGTTTGACCACCAGCCGAAGCTTTTCGGTGGGTTGCCCGGCCTCTGGATCCTGCACAATGCTGGAATCGGCAGTGGATTCATAGCGAAGAACAGTATCACCGATTTCAATACGATCCCCGGGCCGCAGATCAATGACACGGATGGTTCGGCCGTTGACGATGGTACCATTGCCACTGTCGAGGTCGAAGAGTTGATAACCGCCGCTGGACTGACGTAATTCCAGGTGCCGCCGTGAGACCCGGTTGTCGTGCAAGGCAATCGGATTGCTGGAATGACGACCGACGGTCAATGTCGGTGCATTAAGCGGAAAGGTGCGTCCGGCGTCAGGGCCTGAGAGAACGGTCAGTTGCGGCACGAGGGAACCTCCGACAGCGGCAGACACGATTATTTTGGCGGGGCAAGAAACTGAGTCAGATCCAATCCGGCGGAACTGAGCGTCGGATCAAACACTTCCAGGCGACCCTTTGCTTTCATGCTGGTTAGAGTCCGGCCAATTTCCTCCCACCAGATCGCCGTTAAGAGATGCGGGTTGCTGACCCGAAGCTGCTGATATTGCTGCCAGCGCCGGGTGAATGCTTCAGCATCGGCACGTGCCAACGCCACCGCTTCTTGCCGATATGCTGCTGCCTGTTGTGCGAGTCGATAACTTACAGCGGCGGCTTCACGGCGCCGGAGACTCGCTTGCTGCTCGGCTTGATTCAGCCGGGTGCGGATCGCCGTCTGTGCTTGATTGACTGCCTCGAAGGCATCCCGGACTTCCCCGGGCGCAGCGAGATAATCGACGCTGACACGCTGCAGGACAATGCCGAGATGCTGAGACGCCAAGCGCGGGGGAAGCTGCGACATCAGCCACATGGGAATGCCTGCCCGGCCGGTTAACAGCACATCATCGACGGTTCGGCCAGCGACCCATTCCGCGGTGGCTGCCTCGGCTTCCCGGCGAAGCACTGTCTCCGTCTGCCCCTGATTCATAACAAAGTCGTCGAGATAACCGTCGCGATCGTCAATCGCATAATCGACCACCACTTTCAGATTCACCAGATTCTGGTCGCCGGTCAAGAGTTGACCCGGGGGCGTCATCCCGGCATCGTCGCCGAACTCGGGGTGATAACCGACATTCAGTTGCCGAACTGTTCGCACACGGACACGATCGACCCGGTCGATCCCCCAGGGCGCACTGAGCCACAGTCCTGGCCCTGGCCGAGCGATCACCGCGCCGAACCGCCGCACCACGGCGCGTTCATCCGCAGGGATTTGATAAATCCCGGTACTGAGGTATCCCAGCAGCAAAACGATGATCAGCAGCCGCAGCCAGGTCATGTGTCGCTCTCGGATCGAACCCCACCAGGAACCGTGGTTGTTGCTTGTGTGCTCAAGGCAGTCAGAAGCAATGTTAATCAACCATCCGTAACAGGCATCGACCCGGATCGAGCGCTACGAGCATTGCCGGTTCGATTCCCTGGGCGGAAACGATGGCTTGTCCGGTCGGCAGATTTTTGAGCCGTGGCCAGAGATTGTCCGGCACGCCGCCGACAGAGTGTTGTAATTTCCGCAAGGTAGGTTCATCCCCCAGTCGCATCAGAATCCGGTTGTTGCACAGCGTGAACAATTCACTCGGCAGGTGTTGCGGAAACTGGGTGGCAAAGACAAGGCCCAGCCAGCGTTTCCGCCCACGCCGGGCGATGCGCTGAATTTGTCCGAAGACAGCCGGGAGTTGCGCCAGGCGTTCTGCCGAGACAAATTCGTGGGCTTCTTCGATGATGACCACGGTTTTCGGCTTTTGCTCGACTGGGGCGGCATCATACAACCGATCCTGGGCGGTGATGACCCCACGGAGGACATCGGAAATCGCCAGATTCCGGTGCGCTGGCGACTCCAAGCCGGCGAGGTCGTAAATCAATACCCGACCCGGCTTCAGCATCCGTTCGTAGTCCAGACTCTCGATCGCCCGGCCATCCGTCGCCCTTGCTCCCATCCGATCAAACAGCCCAGTGCGATACAATGCGGCAATCAGTCGCACGGTCTTTCGCCAACTCGCGGCATGTCCCAACTTTTCTTTCACCAGATTCGCTTTTTCACTCAGCCGCGCTGTGTGGCCACGAAAGCCCTCGGCATGTAAGAAGTTGTCGCTGATCTCATCCCGACTGACCACCGTGGATACGGCCTGAGCCATGTCGAGAACATGCGCCAGCTTGAGATCGGGGTAGCCCGATTCTTGATCGTCCCAGTCCTGCAGTCGCGCCGCGTGGCGGTCGCTGTCCGGGGCCAATCCCAGGCTAGTGAGCAATTCCCCAGCAGCATCGTAAGCAGCAAAAAAGCGATCGGTCTGGGCATCGTTGGCACCGAGCAGTTCGACAACAATGTACGGTGAGATGTCGGAAAAATTCAAGCAGAAGCGGCGGATGCGGGGATGATGCGGATCACTCGGTGCACTTGTTGTCGGCACCAGCAAGTAAGTGTCGGCGATTCCTTGCGGCTCCATTCCTCGAGCTTTCAAGGCTGGTAAAATCCGCATAGAATTCGCCGGCCGGTGGATGCTGGCATATTCTCCCTCAACATCCAGCAGTAAGACGCAGAATCCGGCAGCGGATAATCGCTCGACCCAGCCCGCAAGAAACGTCGATTTCCCGGAACCTGTGGTACCCACCGTCAGCGTATGTCGAGGAATATGTGCCTTTTCCTGACTTCGCAACCCCACCGGGAGATTGTCAAAACCGACGGCATATCCCAGCCGTAAATCGCCATCGCAATTCAACGCCTTCCGTGTTTCTTCCGGCGAAAGCAACCGAGCCGGGCTGTTTGGCCGCGGCCGCTGAAGCGGGACAACCACCTCGCCGTCGCAAAGTTCCCCGAGAATTGTCAGCCGAGCCCAGCCATGATACGGGGGAGTAAACAGTGTCCCTTCGACCTGTGTGATCACTAGCGCCGGGTTCGTGGGCGGTAAGCCGATCGGCGCTGCGTAGGGTCCGCTAACGACTTGTGCCAGATAGACCCGGCCGTCTTCCTGACTGTCGATACGCACCAGTGCCTGGGAACGCCAGCGCTGAAATTTTTCTTGTGCAAACACAACGGTGACGGTCCCATCTTCCGATTGTGGCGTATCGAACAAGGTTCGACCGTCGGCGGCATCGGGAATCCACTCCGGTGACATCGCCACTTGGCCAAGCTGTAACTCGGAGGCAACCGTCTCAGGAATCGGACGTCGGGGAATTTCCGCCATCAATCACACCAAATCAACCGGTTCAACATTTCTGAATCAGCGGGATTCAGAGAAAATTCGGCTCGGCATCCAAATCAGGCGGGGCAAAATCCTTCGCATACCACTTTTCAACCGCCAAGGCAGCCATGGCGGCATTGTCAGTACATAATGTCGGGGGGGGAATGGCCAGTTCCACCCCCTCCTCCTCACACAACTGCTGAAGCTGTTCCCGAAAACGTTGATTCGCCGAGACCCCACCCCCGACTGCCAGCACGCCTCGTCCCGTTTGCTGCAATGCCTGCCGACATTTTTCCACCAGCACTTCGACCACGGCTTCCTGAAAACTCGCCGCCAGGTCGGCTCGCCGCGGTCCCGGTTCGACCGGCTGGGCTCGGGAAAGATTCTGGCCATGACAGGCATACAAGACCGCTGTTTTCAATCCACTGAAACTGAATTCGAGGCGCTCGGAATCGAGAAAGGCACGGGGAAAAGCGTAGGCGTAGGGGTTGCCGTGCCGCGCTTCGCGTTCGACTGCCGGTCCACCTGGGAAACCCAGGCCAAGAATTGCAGCGACTTTATCAAAGGCTTCCCCCGCGGCGTCATCGCGGGTTCCGCCCAGGAAACGCATGTTCAATGCTGAGTCACAATCAAAAAGGGCGGTGTGCCCGCCGCTCACAACCAAGCCAACGCAGGGGAAAATCTCACGCTTCGCCGCCAGCCGGCAGGCATAAATATGAGCAGCAACGTGATTGACGGCGATCAGCGGCACTTCCAGCGCCACCGCCAGGATTTTTGCCGCGCTCACGCCGATCAACAGCGACCCGACAAGCCCCGGGGTATGATGCACCGCGACGCAGCCGATGTCCGACAACGTAATCCTCGCTTGCGCGAGTGCCTCCTCCAGCACCGGCAACAGGTTCCGTAAGTGAGCCCGCGAAGCGATTTCCGGAACCACGCCACCGAAGCGGGCATGCAGATCCGCTTGCGACGCAACAACGTTCGAGAGCACTTCGCGGCTGTCCGTGAAAACTGCCGCCGCTGTTTCGTCACACGACGATTCGATCGCTAAAAAATACACGAATCCACTCACCTCCGTCCAGGCAGCAGTCTTTCAGGCAGCCGAATCAAGCCGAATTGCTCGAAAAAATATCGAAATGTCAATTCGGAAACGGATTCGGGCACGCCGACCTTGAAGCGGAGGCGTTGCGGGCCATAAAACTTTGAGGTCTCTGGGGTTTCACACGTGCCGTTCATGACAATTTCGAGATCATAAAGTTCAAATTCCTCAGCCTCCGCCGCGTCCTGATCTGGCTCGGTTTCGGCAAATGCGGAAGGTTTTGCCGTCGACCGAACCAGCCGAAGATCGTCAATATCCCAGTGCGTCATCGTGCCCTCAGACCGCAACTGAGGAAAAATCGTTGTCTCAATCCGATACCATTTCGCCGACCGCAACCGCTCGAGTTCCTGTTCGAATTCCCGCCGATCCTGGTCGTTGTCGAATTCTCCTGTTAAATCTTGACTCAGCGCCGCAGGGGGGTCTGTCGGTTCGATTGTGTGCACTTCGATCGTGGCTCCGCGGAGTACCTTCCCGTTCATCGTCAACAATTCCTTGGCTAGCTCGCCGATATTGGCAAGGAACGACTGAATGAGAAGTTTTCCAGCTACGATCACCAGAAGAAAAGTCAATCCAGACGCCAGCAGAGCTTGCCACCAAGGGAGATAGACAAAGGCAGCCACAGTGGCGACAAGAAATACGAACAACGCCGCGAGCAGATATTGCAGAAACTGTCGACACATCCTCAGCAATCCATAGAGAGAATTTTATCGGAGGATAATCAGCCGAAAGAATGACAGTGCCCTGGATCGACATTCGCTCGGCGGCGGCGTGAAACAGTCGATCCCATCCCGAATTTGATCCCTACCGCGCTGATGATGGCCCCGCTTTCTTCACACTCGGTGTTCCCGGTTTGTCGTTCTTTTGCGGCAAAAACGGATTCGGTTTCAAGTCAATTTTTTTGATCGACTGTAAGTATTCGAGCACCGGTTCCGCGGCCTTGCCCCCGACCTGGGCATGAAAATGCAAGCTGAAACCGTGCGGTCCCTTCGCGTCGATCAGTTTCGGTTGCAGCGTCAAAAACGCCTGCACCACCTCCTTCAGGCCCAGCATGGCGGCACAGAAGATATCAACACGCGCCCCTTGTTCGAGCAAATATTCGACGATGTCACGCCGCCCCATGTGCGCTGCGGCACCGAGCCCGCTTTCCCAGTCATCAGCCCCCCAGTTGATCGAGGCGACCACCAGACCCGGTTCCTTCGCCAACAATTTTTTTACCATCGCCAGGTCGGTGTGTGCGTAGATGACAAAATCTTGAAGCAGGAGCCGATTGATCTGCGGCCGCTTCCACGACGGACGAAACTCCGGCGGCGGATAATCCCGCTCAAACGGAGCCTCGGTTGGCATCGGCACCGGGGCCTTACCCCCTTCGCCGGCCACGGCAGTGCCTGATACCAGCACTCCCGCCGATGCCCCCGCAAACGACCGCCGCGACAACAGCCGATTCATCGGCAAAGGATCACCAGGCTTCTTCATGGCCACTCCTCATGACGATGGACGGAGACATCGTGCCGGATTCCCCCGGATACATCATCACAATCCCGTCAGTAACGTTTCTCATACCCGCACCAGTTATGATACCTGCCGGGAGCCGATGCCAAGGTGAATTGCTCAAATCAATACAAATCCTATCGATGTGTCAATATTCGTGGATGCCTGATCAGATTTTCGCAGAGTTTGTGGAACTGCCCGGTCAACTCGGCCAGATCAGCGACCCAACGATTTCAGTAACAGAATCCGCCCCAAGTTCCAGCAGGGCCGCGGGCAGTCCGTCAACAATTCGCACCGAGCCGGTTGGATCGTAAAAGTTGGCCGTGCCAATCTGAACAGCGCTCGCCCCGGCAATGAGAAATTCCATGACATCATCAATCGTGGCGATTCCGCCCACGGCGATCACCGGGATTTGTCGGAGCTGGGCCACTTGCCAGACGCATCGCAATGCCAGCGGTTTGATTGCCGGTCCGCTTAACCCGCCGAGTCCGTTGCCCAGAATCGGCCGTCGCCGCCGCCAGTTCACCGCCAAGCCGAGGAAGGTGTTCACACAACTCACGGCATCCGCACCGCCAGCCGCTGCCGCCCGGGCAATTTCCGTAATGCTCGTCACGTTCGGTGTCAGCTTTGCGATCAACGGCAGTTCCGGGCAGACATCTCGACAGCGGCGGACAATCCGTTCCGTCGTCTGAGGATGCGTCGCAAAATCCAGCCCCCCTGCAACGTTCGGACATGACAAATTCAGTTCCAGACCCGCCAAACCCGCCCCAGCTTCGCTGAACCGAGCAGCCATCTCCACGAATTCCTGCTCACTTTTGCCAGCGATATTGCCGATAATCGCCGTCGGTAGCGTCCGAAGGTAGGGCAAATGGTGTTGCAGAAAATGCTCAAGTCCGTCATTATCCAGCCCGATGGCATTTAACAAGCCACTGGCGGTTTCGACGGTCCGCGGTGGCGGATTCCCTATCCGGGGCAATCGGGTCACGGTTTTTGGGATGATGCCGCCCAGCTTGTCAAAGGCAACGAAATCTGCCATCTCCCGGGCGTAACCGAATGTCCCCGAGGCGACAATCACCGGGTTGCGGAGCGATAATCGGCCGAGTTGCACGGAAAGATCAGGCATACGCCCTAAGAAATTCCTCGCTCCACCGCTTAGCCGATGGCGTTGAAATTATCCGACAAAGATGCCGACCTCGAGCCCGGGGAAGGCATCCAGGGTGAACCCCGCCAGCGGGTTGCGTTGAGAAACGATCGCAGCTGCGTAATACGCAGTGACCAGCGTTCCCACCCCAGTACCCGACCCGGTCACAATATCGGCCAGGGAATCGCCGTCGAGATCTTTTGCGGCCACCCGAATCCCACCCCGGGAATTCGGGTCGCCGACAAAAAAGCTTGCCAGCGGAGCCTCGACAGGAATCGCCAGGATCGGATTATAAGTTTGCGACACCAGCAAAACTCGACCGCTGAGCACAAGCACCCGTGGCCCGCCTTGCGGCCCACCGCCCAGAATCAGGTCGCCGAACCCGTCGCCATTGACATCGCCGACCGCGACGTAAACACCATCTCGGAGGCTCGGTTCGAAAGCAAAGAAGTCGGGCATCAATCGGCTTCGGACGGTGTTAAAGAGGCTTAAGCCATCATAAATTGCCACTCGTGGCCCGCCGCCGAATCCGGCAGCGACAACGAGATCCGCCAGGCCATCTCCGTTGATGTCGCCAATCGCCGGTCGGGCACCGCCCCGAAAATTGGCATCATCGATCCCGAAGAAATCGGCGAACTTGAGGAAGGTGCCGCCCGAATAAATTTGCACCCGAGGGCCGCCCCCCTCATCGGGCGTAATCACAAGGTCTGCAACCCCTTCACCGGTCAGATCCCCGGCCGCAACATAGACACCGCCGGTGTAAGTCGATTCAAACGGCTGAATAAATGCCAGTTCGACCCCGGTTTTCCCATCCACCACTCGAACTTGATTGATGATCCCGGGTCCGCTTCCGAGGGCGAAATCAGCGACTCCGTCACCGTTAAAGTCGCCGACAGCAACCCGGACGCCGCCGGTAAAAAACGGATTAAACGCCGTGATCGAACGCTGTTCCGTTCCGTTCGGAGTGTATGTCTTGACGACCGGGCTGGCCCCCCGGTCCGTACCCACGGCAAAATTCTGACTCAACGGTACCCGGGGTATGAGCCGCACGGGTTGCCCGAACACGAAATTGTCGAGGACCACAAGGTCGGCCGGTCCCGCTTGCGTGATATCATCCACGGACCCGGACAACGCCGCCGTCCCGGTCGTAATCTCAACCCGTGCCACCACGGCATCAGCAAACGACGCCCCGAGAAACGACAGATTCCCGTTGCCTGCCAGCGGCGGAACATTGCGACTCAATATCAGGTTCCCATCGCGGTCGAAAAATTCGAGTTTGGCCCCGTTCGCCGTGTCCACATCGGAAAAGACTGCCCCGAAGCCACGAACCGCCGCCGCCTGATTTGTTCCCGGAACGGTGAACGTAACAATCGTCAAATTACTGCCGATCGGCGTAAACAGTCGTGGACTGGAAAATAAAGTTTGAAACGAGGTCCGGTAGGTCGAATTGATCATCCCGAAGCGAGACTGACTGTCGCCGACCACATTCGGACTGCCACTGACACGAAAACTCGTGCCGGGAGTGGTTAAATTCAATCCCAGATTGGCGAAATAACTGCCCGGCAACGCGTTCGGATCCGCCAAATTATCCGGAACAGTGTCCCAGTTTACTTCCTGAACACCGATGCCCAGATCATTCCGAAACTGGTCCCGAACAGCAGTAATCGCGGTGATGGAGGCCGAGGCAACTTCCCGGACGGTCGCCATGCCTCCAGCCGGCACCGCCCGCGTTTCCAGAACTTCAAGATCGAGTGAGGCACGCAGATTCAAGGCACGCTGACCGATTGCCATATCCCTGGCTCCCGTGTGGCCAATGCATCAATCCATCGCACCTGCGATCAACCCTCGCTGTCAACTTAGCCGAGAATTTCTTGCGAGCAACTCATTCAGCCGAGATTTTGCCAAAGATTGCCGCCCTTCATCCGGAGGTTTCGTACACGCTGATCATCTGGAAGCTTTTGAGAATTGCATCAACCGCGAGTCAGGCGAGCGCCATCGTGCTCGGTCCTTGCCAGTTCCGTGGAAACCGCGCTGATCGCTTCGAGCTGATGATTGCCTGTGCCACGAAAAATTGTGCCCACGACTGGCACCTCAGCGATGAGTGACCTACGATCTTCGGAAGAGGGAGGAACTATGAGGATTTTGATTGTTTCGGATATCCATGCGAACCGAGTCGCCCTGGAAGCGATTCAAGAGCGTTTCGATATTTGCTTATGCCTAGGCGATCTTGTGGAATACGGTCCTTCACCCGGGGCTTGTATTGCTTGGGTTCGCCAGCATGCGACCGCCACGGTTCGCGGCAATCATGATCATGGGGTCATTCAACGGGTCGATGTTCAGGCAACAAGTGGTTTCAAATATCTGACGCAAGCGACACGAGCGATCACATTCCAGCAACTCTCCACCTCGGATCGGCAGTTTCTGGCGGAGTTACCCACCTCGGTGATGATGAGCATTGCCGGCAAGCGGTTTCTCCTTGTGCATGCTTCGCCTCGGGATCCGATGGATGAATATGTCCCGACAACCGAAGAAGCCTGGGCGACTCGACTAGCCGGGTTGCGTGTGGATTATTGTCTCGTGGGCCACACCCATCAACAATTCTGTCTTAGCGTTGACAGAACCACGGTCATTAATCCTGGGTCCGTCGGATTACAGCGGGACGGCACCGTTGATGCCCGCTATGCGATGATTGTTGACGGTGCCGTCGAATTGCGTCATGTCCCGTATGACATCGAACAAGCAATTAGGGATTTTGAGGCTTTTCCCATCGATGATCGTGCTCGGAGAATGATCGAGGATGTGTATCGACACGGTCGACTCAGATCACCGACAGATTATCCGCTTTCGATGAGCCAGCAGGATACCCCGGGATCAAAGAATGGCACCGGACTTCCGTCAATTCGCAAAATCAGTGACCTCGCGGTGTCATCTGCAGCCCCAGCACTCACGAGTCAGCCGCGGTAGGTCGCATACGAATTCTCGGTTTCCCACAAGGTCACTTCCACCACGGGAAAGCCTTCTTTACGGACCTGTTCAAAAATCATGCGGGCAATATTTTCTGCCGTGGGATTGACGGGGAGGGTAACAAATGGCTCACCCTGCCGGCGGAGTTCCGGAATCACCGGGTCATCTTCGTGCAAAAGCATTTTGTGATCGAGGACTTCGTCAATCCAGCCACCGATCACTTTTTTCATCCGGGAAAAATCGACCACCATCCCGAGCAGATCCAGGTCAGCCGTTTCCACGGTGATAACGGCTTTACCATTGTGGCCATGCAAGTTCCGACATTTGCCATTATAATTCAAAAGACGATGGCCATAACAGAAATGCAACTCTTTCGTCACCCGATACATACAGGCCTCGCGATTGTCGGCGGAATCGGGCAAGCGTAGCGGGTCGGATCGATCATCCCGGCCGCTCGGAACCCGGCTTGCCTCTCAGCACATTTATTGCACTGCCCACAGTGAAGTCCCTGAATCGGTCGAATACAGGAGAACGTCCATTCCAGTGGCATCCCGATGCCGCGACGAAGCACCTCGGCTTTATGAAGACCGAGGTCCGCATACGGGCGTAAAACACGGACTGTTCCTGCCACCGCCTCGCTTACCAAGGCGGCCATCCCGTCGTAAAAAGCGGGAGTGGCATCAGGAAAGGGATTCGACGCCAAGGGTGCCGTGGCCAACTCGGGGATCTGATGCAGATGGCACCACAACAGCGGCTTGCACAATAAGAGAAGATTGCGGCCCGGGAGAAACACGGCATCGTCGGTTGTCTCGGCCCCAGGAACGTCTTGGCCATTGATACTCCAGTGCGAGCCGTACAGATCCGTCACCGGTTCGTCAAGAATCAGCAGAGGCTGCAACGACGGAGACGAAAAAGCCTTTAAAAAACGGCGAACATGTTCCAGTTCATCAGCTTCCCAGATCGAACCGACACGGACATAAATCGGGTAGACTGCTGGGTAAATACGCAAAGCTTCCCCAAGAAGGATGGCACTATCCAGTCCACCGCTGAGCAATACAGCAAGAGGATTCGTTGCGGTCTGCGGCGGCCAATGGCAGTGATTGTGCACACGCATGCCACTATTCTAGGTCAGTTCTCCCGGGTGTCGGCCAGTTGTCAGACGAAATTCCCTTGATGATCTTCGTAGAACCCGGTCGGGATATGACCAGCAATCCTCGATTCGACAATCTTCGGTCGATATTCGGATTGTGGCTGAAGGAGTCACGGTGTCGCGGCCATGACGGGATCCGCCCCGCCACTTCGGGCCCCGAGTTTGGTGGTATCGACGATGGTTAACAACTGAATGCCTTGTTGACCGCCGACCGAGGAGACGTAGTAGCAACTGCTACCGCTGGATTTGAAACTGATTCCGGCCAGGAAGGCGCGGAATTCCTTGTTCCAGGATCCCGGGAATGCGGCTTTGAAGGCGGGGGAAAACTCCGCCTCATCGCCTTTACCATACTCGCCTTCACGGATGCTTTTGGCCAAGTCGCTGGCTTTTTCAGACGTACCGCAGTCGATGGCTCCGCCGAAACGGACCCGGCCGCCGAAGGAGTTCCAGAGGCCAAGTTCGTTGGCCGTTTGTGCGACTTTGGCAAACGCTTTTAAGTCTTTATCTTTTTCGACCAGCGCTCCGATCGCGGCGATTGATCCTTTCATCGGACCGATGTTGCGTACCAGAGCCCAGGTATGCCCACGCATCACGAGTTCACCCGTGTCGCCCAGACCGGCCACATAGGAGTGATTTTGTGGATCATTCCAGGCCTTCAGACTTTCATTCACCAGAGCGCGAGAACCACCAACGACGACCACGTGACGATACGTCGGGAGATAAATCACCGCCCCTTTGAGAATGCCCGGTGCGGTAGCAGGTAATTCAAACATCGGGGCCATGGCGTTGGCAACGGCTTTGCCTTGAAGCCCTGCCCCGAGCGTTGCTGGGTCGAAATCGGTTCGGCAGCGGAACACACGGATGCTACCGCCGACGACTTCACCCGTCAGCATGTAATCGACAAACGCATTCGGATAGGTTTCCTGCAACTGAGCTGCGTTCGTCATCGCCTCGATGGCCGCCACGACATCAGGGGTGGCATAGCGATCGTATTCAGGTTTGTAACCCGGATAGCGGCTGAGTATCTTCAAATTGACACCGCGAACGAGGTGAGTATTGCTGGGCAAATAGGTCAACATATCGGTGACCCGCCCGGCTTTGCTGAGAATATGCAACGTCACACTGGCCAGCGTGATGTAGGCGAACAGTCCCGCGAGAATGATGGCCAGCAACAAAATCGGGTTCATCCCTTCCCGAACTTTCATTTCTGGCTTTTTTGAATCGGGCTTCTTCTTTTTCGTAGTCGCCATTGCGTGCACTCCCGATCCGAGTTGACGATGATCTGCAATCAGCACCGCCGCAAGGTCACGGATGATGTCGTTACTCTCAAACCTCACTCGATAGGAATCGTAGCGGATTCCTGGAGTATTGCCAAAGGGGGCGAAGCTTTTCCTTTCGAGGGGATCGGCTTGCGACAAGATGTCAGGGGAGCAAGTCAGCGACGGGAATCGGCGGGCGACCGGGTGGAGCCGCCGCGGGCAGAACTGCTTCTGCCGGCCCGTGGCGGGTTACGCTTTGATACCTCGCC
>Ga0209017_10000154_pt1 | contig 68880 bp, 51 predicted proteins | sample YNPBryunderm2012_FD_185812 | JGI IMG/M metagenome (GOLD analysis project Ga0209017, IMG submission 185812) | Anoxygenic and chlorotrophic microbial mat microbial communities from Yellowstone National Park, USA - YNP Bryant MS undermat 2012... ... | reverse complement strand
GGCTGGACAAGGTGGAGCAGCGGCTGGACAAGGTGGAGCAGCGGCTGGACAAGGTGGAGCAGCGGCTGGACAAGGTGGAGCAGCGGCTGGACAAAGTAGAGGAACGATTGGGGAAAGTGGAGGACCGCGTTGACAGCCTGAGTGAGGATGTGCGCACCGCTCTGCGGAATATCGGTCGCATGCAAGAACGGTGGGGTTTGATCCCTGAAGACCTGGCAGAGGATCAAATGCCGTACATACTTCAGAGAAGCCAACGGGTCGTGCGGCGGATTGCCAGATTCCAGTACGATGGCGAGGCAGATCTGGTCCTGGAAGTGGAGGAGGCAAGTGGTTTCCGTTTCACCTTGGTCCTGGAGGTGAAGGGACGGGTATATGGAGCCCGGCCCTTTGAGCAAGTTCTCCAGCTCTTGAAGGACGCAAATTTTCTGGACTGGTTGCGACGGCAGGGCTTTCCGGAACCTTATGTGCCAGCCGTCTTCTGCATGGCGCTGTATTCAGGAGCGGAAAACTTTGCTCAAAGCTTGGGTGTCGGGCTGTACGACGCCAAGCGAGGAGAAATTTTTAGTCCCCAGTTCAGCACTTCGAGCTAGTGGGGAGAGGGGTTGCCGGTGGAAGGAGCCGGAGTGTTCGATGAAGCCTTAGACGGTGCCGTGGGAATGCTCCGTTGGTAGAGGTAATCGGCCAGAACGCGGATTTGCTCCTCGCTGAGCTGGCCTGCAAAAGCAGGCATGCGTGCATCAGGACGGCGATTGGTGGGTTGTCGGATGTAGTCGGCAATCCACTCGGGGGAACGTCGCCGGCCGATATTCCTCAAGTCAGGCCCTTGAGAAGTGCCCAGTTGCGGTCCCCCTGCTTCTCCGGGCTGAGCGTGGCAGCGGGCACAATGCATCTGGAACAGTAGAGCCGGATCACGGATAGATGACGCCGTCGAATTGTGGCAACCGCTGTTTCCGCTTGCCAGGAGGACGGTGGAGAGAAGCCAGACCCAGCGACAGCTTCCTCCCCATCGACGTCGTAGGAATCGGGGTGAGATGACCTCAGTAGTATTCGTAGCCGATATGGAAAGTGATGCGGCCATCGGGCAATTTCCGGATATTGGTGATCCAGACGGGCAGTCCTCCACCCAACTGGCTTTTGCTGCTGGGGATAGTATAAGGCGTGAAGCTGTTGTTGGACTTGCTGGGGAAGGGGACGCTATCGGGGAACAACCGCGGTCCGCTGGCTCCCTGGATGCCGTGGGATTCCTCAAGATACACCGGTTGGCTCCCCCGATTGGGTCCGGCAAAGACCCGCCAGATCAGCAGACCCTCCGCTGGCAGGCCCGCATCCCAGCCGTTACGAGTGCGGTACTCCAGGAGAAAATACTCGCTGCCGTCCTGTCGTACCATGACCTTGTAACACTGTCGAGGGTCATTCCAGATGGGAGCGAGAATCAACTTCTGGGGGACCCGCGGATCGAGCACCACAGGTTCGATCCACCCCAATTGTTCCTTGCACCAGGCAGATGGATGTTGCGGTCGTCCACCTCCTAATTGATTGGACATGACACACCACTGCCATACCCCTTCACTGCCGGGTTGCTCCGGTCGGGCATACAGATCGGGCAGACCGAGCATGTGCCCGAACTCGTGGCAGCAGACACTGATGTCGGTCATACGATTCCCGCCTTCGGGCACGATGAAATAGGGAATCGAGCGTCCTTGATACGTGACATTGGCTCGGTGCGGCCAGTACAGCCCTCCCCGACTGGTTGGCACTCGTCCCCCCGCATACAGGAAACAGATGCCATCGTAATCTTTGAGCGCATCCTTCCCCTGCTTGGCGGTGTACGCATCCAAGGCTTCGACCAGCAAGGCCCGTCGCTCTGCGGGAGAACTGCTGCTGCCCGTGGAATAATCCTGACGCTTCTTGGACACCTGAACCCAGCCGAGGAATTTACCCTCTAGCTGCAACTTGCCATAGCTTACCTCGTGATAATAATCCCGCATGCTGCCATAGACTTTCTCTCCCGTGGGGGATCTATCCTTGTATTCGCCGAAACTGAAGAAAGCACGCGTCCAATCCTCGGCCGTGATTTTGGGATTGTGCTTGACATCCGGATATTCGATGCCCAATACACCGAGACGATAGACCGGTTTACGCCAGGCCCGGGGTAGGCGATTATCCCAGCCCGCAAGCTTGCCTGTCGCTCCCTTGCCCAGCGGTTGATCCGGGCTGACCAAGGGGCTGGACACCGGCGTCAGAGTGGCCTGGAACCGCTGAAGCTTACCATTCCGCTCAATTTCCAGATGGAGCGTATGGCCAGCGAGTTGTTCCCGGAGGTAGTCCCGCGCTGCCGCCAGTTGCCGAACGGTCTGATCGTCTAGCTTCAGCAGGCGATCTCCGGGTTGTAACCCAGCCGCTTCTGCTGGCGAATCCGATGCCACTTCTTCGATGATCACCCTACCATCCTTTTCAGTCAGTACTACCCCTAGAAATCCTGCAGGTGTGGGAGTGCTGGATACCTGTGTGCGGAATTGTTTCGGGTCGGCTCGCACGGCATCAACCACAGTGCGATACCCGGGCAGAACCAGTCGGGGATGGGGGGCCAACTCTTCCGCAGACCATACGACCGCCCCACTCATCCCGATGATGAGGGCGATGAACCCGAGACCATGGCGGTTCCGCAGCATGGCAGCATTCTCCTCTTTTGTGGAAGCTCAACGAAAACTTATGGCGAAGAATTGCTTTCTCTCCTCCTGTCCCTGAAGCGCAACATCGTTGTAGCATCATCTACATGAAAAAGAAATGAATATCGGCACTTCGCCGGGGGGCCTCTCACCGCAAGAGACACTGAAGGTGGACATTACAACGAGGTCAGATCCCATGAAGGCGGACGTTGCAACAAGCTCAGGTCCCACCCCTTTTGCCAACGCCCTGGCCCACTTTGGAATCAACCTTCGGATTTGTTGAGGAGCTAAGCCCAGAATAAGCTTTTTCCGCTAGCGCAATTTCACCACGAAGCAAAGCAAACACAGCAAACTGCTTCGGTCATGGAGCTCTGTGTGTTGGTCATCGAGCAGGATATATGGTAGTTGACGGACACGCTTTCGGGACGTCTGGTCCTGCCCCAAAGCAAACTACTTGCAAGCGCGGAAATGGAAGGCTCTCCACGCTCTCAAAACAACTACGGACTCCTCCAATCCAGGATTTTCCTTGGCCTTGGGTTCCGAGTCCCGTAGAATACTCATAGAATATAATTGATTGACATACCAGGAAACCTGCGTTGTTTCTGCGGTGCTTGACCTCGCCTTGTGCGAGGTCATCCCAGAAACTCTCTGGTGAAAAGACCGGCTCTGGTCCTTCCCCCGCCGGAGATCACACTCCACCAAAGACTGCCTGCTGTTTAGCCCACCCCGCTGTTCAACTAGACCGGAACTCAATAAGCCTCGAACTGGAAAGTATCATGCCTGCCCCGCGTGTTTCCCAGGTCGTTCACGTTGCAACGAGGATCGGGATTGTTGGCGTAGTAACGGCATTGTCTTGGATCGTCGCCGCCGACGGAGTCCGTGGGTTCGCGGGTCCAGCGTTCCTCGGCGGTGCGCCCCAGCAGCAGCAACCAGGAGGAAAAACTGCCCAACCCTTGACTTTGAAGGTAGCGCAGAAAGCGGTAACGCAGAAGGCGGATCAGCAGGCAGGCGTGCCCAGGGAAGCAACGCACACCTCTGGGAACCCCCCAGCAGATCCGAGCAAGCAAGCCGCGCACATCGAGTTTTTCGAGAAATATGTTCGCCCTGCTTTGGCGGAGCACTGCTATAGCTGTCACGGCCCGCAGAAACAGAACGCAGGTTTGCGGTTAGACACCTCCGCGGGCATCCGTGCCGGTGGCGACAACGGCCCTGTGATTGTCCCCGGTCAGCCTGAGAAAAGCCTGCTGATACGAGCGGTGCGACGAGAGACCGACGCACCCATGCCTCCCAAACAGGCTTTGCCTCCGATGGTGGTAGCAGCCCTGGTGCAATGGGTTCAAGACGGCGCAGCACTTCCGCCGGATAAGACCGATCAGGCAACAGTGGATCCGAGACAACACTGGGCCTTCCAGCCGATTCGGGCACCAACGATACCCAACCCGCCGGATCCCCAGGGCCGCATTCGTAACGACATCGACCGGTTTGTGCTGGCCCGCCTGCAACCGTTGGGGTGGACTCTCGCCCCCAGTGCCGACCGCCGCACGCTCATCCGACGGGCCTACTTCGATCTGATCGGTCTGCCTCCAACGGCTGAAGAAATCGAAGCCTTCGAACGCGACACCGACCCGCAAGCCTGGGAGAAGCTGATCGACCGCTTGCTGGCCTCCCCGCACTTCGGCGAACGTTGGGCACGCTACTGGCTCGACCTGGCCCGCTATGCCGATACCAAAGGCTACGTCTTCACAGAAGATCGCAACTATCCTTTCGCTTACACCTACCGCGATTATGTCATCCGTTCCTTCAACGAGGACAAACCTTACGACCGCTTCCTGATCGAGCAGATCGCCGCCGATCACCTGGATCTGGGTGACGACAAACGCCCGCTGGCCGCTTTGGGCTTTCTCACCCTCGGCCGACGCTTCCTCAACAACATTCACGACATCATCGATGATCGCATTGAAGTGCTCTGCCGCACCACGATGGGCTTGACGGTCCAATGTGCCCGCTGCCACGATCATAAGTACGATCCGATTTCGATGGCAGATTACTACGGTCTATACGGTGTCTTTGCCAGTTGCCACGAGCCGAAAGATTTGCCTCTGATCGAACCAGTATCCCGCACGCCCGAGGTAATCGCCTTCGAGAATGAACTGGCCAACCGGGAAAAGGCTTATCAGGCAGAGTTGGCCCGACGGCACCAGGCCCAATTGAACCAGCTCCAACAGCGTGAAACGCTGGCCCGTTACCTGCAAGCGGTGTGGGAGTGCCGCCAGCGCGACCGCCAGCAAATCCAAACCTTGGCCCGTGAGCGGGACTTGAAGTTCTATGTACTGGAGCGATGGCAGCAATTCCTACAAGCGGAACAGAAGCGGTCGGATGCTGTCTGGCCGGCATTGTGGCAGGTGGCGGGTCAGTTGGCCGAGGTGCCCGAAAAAGATTTCGCCCCCCGTGTCGCTCAGCAAATACGACAATGGCAGGAACAGCCTGCCGAGGCGCAGAAGGTTCCTGCCGTGTGGCGTGAGGCGGTCACCCAGTCTCCGCCGCAAAATCCGGGTGAAGTCTGGAAGCTGCTGGCCCGTGTGTGCATAGAGGCCGCCGTTGCGACGTCACCCACACCGGAACAACAAAGTCTCCGTCGCTGGAAGGAAGCCGGGGGACCGCTCGACATTCCCTTGAGCGATTTTGACAAAATCCAAAACCGTGCCGACCGCGAGGCCTTGGCCCGCATCCGACAGCAAATCGATGCATACCGCGCCTCCAATCCCCACGCTCCGCCCCGTGCCCATGTGCTGCTGGATAACCCCCAACCCACCGAACCGGTCATTTTCCTGCGGGGTAACCCCAACAACCGCGGTCCTCAAGTTCCCCGCCGGGCTCCGCGGCTGATTGCTCCCCAGGCCTCGCCATTTCGCAAAGGGAGCGGACGGCTGGAATTGGCTCAGGCCATCGCCCACCCGGACAATCCCCTAACTGCCCGTGTCATGGTCAATCGGGTCTGGATGCATCTGTTCGGCAAAGGGTTGGTACGCACGCCGAGTGACTTCGGCCTCCGCAGCGACCCGCCCACGCATCCGGAATTGCTCGATTACCTTGCGGTGCAGTTTATCCGCGATGGGTGGAGCATCAAGCGGCTCATCCGCAGGATCATGCTCTCGGCTACCTACCAGCAATCGTCGCAAACCGATCCTGCTGTCATCCAGCGGGACCCGGACAATCTCTGGCTGGCTCGGCAGAATCGCCGCCGCCTCGACTTTGAAGCACTCCGGGATGGTATGCTGGCTGCCACCGATCGCCTGGACCGCACCCTCTGCGGCCGACCGGTCAACATCCTGGCAAACCCTGCCAGCAACCGGCGCACGATCTACGCCTTTATGGACCGCTCGGATTTCGCCACCCTGTTTCGGGCTTTTGACGTGGCCAGCCCCGATCAACACGCTCCGCTCCGCTTTGAAACCACGGTTCCGCAGCAGGCTTTATTCCTGCTCAATGCACCCTGGGTTCTGCACAACGCCCAAGCCGCCGCTCGACATTACATGGTTCGCCTGGCTCCGACGCCACAGGACCAGGTCGCCGCCCTATACCGCCTCGTGCTCGCCCGGCGACCCTCATCCGAAGAGCTCACCCTGGCCCTGGATTACCTCCAGCAAGCCCCCGCACTGCCCGATTTTCCACCCCTGGCCCAACTGGCCCAAACCCTGCTGATCAGCAATGAGTTCGCTTTTGTCGATTGATGTGATGTAATGGGCCTGCCTGGCCCCCTTTGGGAGGTCATCCTGAAGCGTTCACAGGACCAGGACCAGGTCCGGCAATGGTGAAAATATTGTGACCACCCGGACCTGCTGATACAGTGAATCTGAAGCCGGTTTTTTATCGGAAGGAAGGTGGAGTTATGGCTTCCACTTCGTCGCATCCGCTGCTTCTGAGTCGTCGGGAAATGCTGCGCCGTTGTGGTGTCGGTATGGGGATGATCGGCTTGGCTGCCGTGTTGGAACAAGCCGGCATGTTATCGTCTGCTGCCTCGGCTGCTACCAACCCCTTGGCCCCGAAAAAGCCGCACTTTCCGGCTAAGGCCAAGCATGTGATTCACATCTTCGCTAACGGTGGGCCGAGCCATGTCGATACCTTCGATCCCAAGCCGCTGCTGCAGAAGTACGCGGGCAAACCGCTTCCTACCGGCAATCTGCCCACGGAACGACGCACGGGGGCGGCTTTCCCCTCACCTTTCCAATTCCGTAAATATGGTCAATGCGGTTTGGAAGTCAGCGAAATCTTCCATCACACCGCCCAGCATATTGACGACATCTGTGTCATCCGCTCCATGCATGCTGACGTGCCCAACCACGAACCGAGTTTGATGTTGATGAATTGCGGCGAAGCCCGTTTGCCCCGGCCGTCCCTGGGTTCCTGGGTCACCTACGGTTTGGGCACGGAGAACCTGAATCTGCCCGCGTTCGTGGTCATGTGCCCGGGTGGTTATCCGATTCAGGAATCACAAAACTGGCAGTCCGCCTTCCTCCCTGGCATCTACCAAGGCACCTACCTGAATACTCGCCACACGCAAATCGACAAGCTGATCGAGGCCATCCGCAATCCGCATCTGCCGCCCGATCAGCAACGTCGGCAACTGGAACTATTGCAACAGCTCAACCGGCAACATCAGGCTGCCCGCCTGCACGACCCGCAATTGGAGGCCCGCATCCAGGCGTTTGAATTGGCCTTCCGCATGCAAACGGAAGCGGCCGAAGCCTTTGATCTCAGCCGTGAACCCAAACAAGTGTTGGAAGCCTATGGCCACAGCGAGCAGGCCCGCAGCCTCCTCCTGGCTCGACGCCTGATCGAGCGTGGTGTCCGCTTTGTCCAGGTCTGGCATGGAGCCGGCCAACCCTGGGACAACCACGACGACCTGGAAGTCAACCACCGCCGCCTGGCTCAACAAGTGGACAAAGCCATCGCTGCCCTCATCAGCGATCTGAAGCGCCTGGGGTTATTCGAATCGACCCTCATCATCTGGGGCGGGGAGTTCGGTCGGACCCCGACAGTGGAGCTCCCGCAACCCGGAGCCAATGCCGGCAAAGTCAACGGTCGTGACCACAACCACTGGGGCTTCACCGTCTGGCTGGCCGGCGGTGGCGTCAAAGGCGGGCAAGCCATCGGAGCAACCGACGAGTTCGGCTTCAAGGCTGTCGAGAAACCGGTTCACGTTCACGATCTGCACGCCACCATCTTGCACCTGCTCGGCTTCGACCATGAAAAACTCACCTACCGCTACGCCGGCCGCGACTTCCGCCTCACCGACGTTCACGGCCACGTCATCCGCGAAGTCCTCGCCTGAATCACGCGGCAGTACCACGCTGCAGTGCAGCAAATAGGCCCAGCCTGGATCGGGTGTAATCGGACCCGATGGTAATCTGCTCGCAACCCTCTGGGTCCGGGGTAACATCTGTTTCTCTGAGCTAATAATGCTTCCTGGGGATGACGGTGTTTTGGGGACCGACCCCTGCTGTGTCAACGCAAGCTCTGTCAGTGCAGAAAGATGCCCTGAGATACCGCCATTCTCTGCTGGAGGCCAGCGTTAGCTATTACCTTGGGGGGAATCGATCGGGATGGCGTGGCGTTTGAGGTCTTCCAGATCAACGAATTCCAGAGCGTGGATGTGGGTCGCTTCCAGGATCACGGGGCAGGCAACTCCGGCATCTAAGGATTGCTTCCAACGAGTGACGCATACACACCAGCGGTCCCCCGGTTTGAGACCAGGAAAATTGTAATACGGCACCGGTGTGATCAGGTCGTTACCAATGGCCCGTTGGTGGGCCAGGAACTCGGCCGTCACCTGACAGCAAACCGTATGCAGACCGTAATCCTCCGGGCCGGTGTCACAACAACCGTTGCGATAAAAACCGGTCAATGGTCGGAAGGAACAGGGTTGCAATGGACCACCTAGAACATTTTTAGCCTGACTTCGGGTCTGACTCATCGGTGAATCTCCTCCTGCAAGCCTCTCCACAAGGCAGAGCCTCAGTGCATCTGGGACACTCCGATGCATATCCCCACCGAGTGGAACCGTCGTTCCACCCGCTTTTTCACTAGCCTGCAGAGAAGGCAATATCAATCTAGCAGAGACCGGTCGAGTCGCTAGTCGTGCTGCCGGGGTTTATCGGGGACCCGAGGGTTGTAAGCGTCGAGCTTTCCTGGGATTGGTTCGGACGGGGAAGGAGGCCACGGGCCTCTGCAGCGGCTGGGAAATGCCCGATGATCCATGCCGGCCTCAGCGGTCCTTGCCCACGTCCGAGGGGGAAGCGGATGATGCGTCCTGATGCTCCCACGGGAGCAGATACTGGGCCTGAAACTCGGCATAGGTGCCATTGAGGATGGCCTCACGGGCTTGACGCATCAACCGCAAATAAAAGGCTAGATTGTGCAGGCTCAGCAGAATCGGGCCAAGCATTTCCTCGGCGGCAAACAGATGATGGAGATACGCACGGGAGAAATGGCGGCAGCAGTAGCAATCGCACGTGGGGTCGAGCGGTGTTGGGTCCCAACGGTGGCACGCATTGCGCAATCGCAGGACACCTTGGCTGGTAAATGCTTGGGCGTTGCGGCCGTTGCGGGTGGGCAACACGCAGTCGAACATGTCAATACCGGCGGCGATACCGGCCAGCAGGTCTTGCGGTCGGCCCACGCCCATCAGATAGCGGGGCTTGTCAGCGGGTAAAAAAGAGGCACACTCGGGCAATGCCGCATGCATTTGTTCCGGTGTCTCACCCACGCTGAACCCTCCGAGGGCATAACCAGGAAAATCCAGAGCCTTCAGGGCTTCGGCGCACTGCCGGCGTAGCTCCAAGTCTAGCCCGCCTTGGACGATCGCAAAAAGCGCTTGATCCGGACGCTGATGCCGTCTCCAGCACCGCTCCGCCCACACAAGGGTACGGTGGACAGCCTGCTGAAGTTGTTCTCGACTGGCACCGGCCGGCGGGCATTCATCCAGCACCATCGCGATATCGGACCCCAAATTCTCTTGAATCTCTACAGCTCGCTCGGGACTCAGTTCGAGAATAGTCCCGTCGATGTGGCTGCGGAACGTGGCACCCTGATCCGTGATCCGTACCAGTGTCGCCAGACTGAACACCTGAAAACCACCGGAATCCGTCAAAATCGGGCCGTCCCAATGCATGAAACGATGTAATCCCCCCAGGTCCCGGATCAACTCATCGCCGGGCCGCAGGGTCAGATGATACGTATTCGCCAGGATGATCGACGCCCCCACGGCTCGGACCTGTTCCGGCAGCAACCCCTTGATCGTTCCTTGAGTCCCGACCGGCATGAAGACCGGTGTTTCGACTTCTCCGTGGGGCGTCCACAAACGACCGGCTCGGGCCGCTCCATCGGTCGCCTCGATCACGAACCGAATGCTCATACATTCATTGTAAAAACAAAAGTCGCACCGCTCACCCTGCAGCACGACTCCCCGTTGGCGAACCATCGGCTACTTCCCACCAGGCCGCCGCTACATTCAGAAAAAATGTCTGACACGCCCTTCCCTTCGGACCCATGGTCGAATGAAGAACCTGGCAACATTCGACCTGAGGAAGAGCGGTTTTGAATTGGCCAAATTGTTGCCAAGGAGGGACGGGAACCGGTTCAGCTCTTTTGCCGTTGTCGTATCCAGCGACGGAAACCACCTGCCAGCAACAACGCCCCGCCGAGCACCCCTAAGGTTGCCGGCTCAGGCATTTCGGTCACCTCCAACGCCACCACACGGAAGTCATCGAATGTGCCCGCCGGTGAAATGACAAACACCGTCCCGGTACGCTGAATATCCGGGATGCTGCTCAAATTGATCGTGTACGTATTGGTTCCACTACCAAACGGATTGAATGCTGAGACATTGACGGGATTGCCGTTGACGCTCAGAGCAAAAGACTCATTATCAAATATCGGTCCCTGGGTCTGGAGCGTGATGCTATCCAACCGCCACGGTCCGTAGCCACTGAAGGCAAATTGCAATGACTCATTGGGTCCGAAGTTGTCCAACTGAGGGTCTGTGTTGGATATTGGTATCGTAATCGGTCCAATGGTAAGTGTACCGCTCCAAGTGACACCAATCCCTAAGGTGGCATTTTGAGTAATCGCTGTACTGGTAATCGTTATCCCAGGAAATGAGCCGACAATCGGTGTAACCGTCAGAGTTGTTCCGCCTTGAGTCTGGACAATGCTGGGCACATTCCCTGAGCTACCTGTGAAGGTAAACGTGAGCGGTGCTGCTTGGGCAGTTGTGTGGAAGATACATACAGCCAGACTCAAGGCAAGCAAGCTGCGGGCGATCATGGGCGACTCCTCTTCATAAGGTGCACAATCAGTGGAGGCACGGTTACGCACCGAACCTTCATGCACAATCTTACGGGAAGATAGATGCTCTTTCAACTCCAAATTGATAACACTTTAATAAGGACAAGGCTTTTTTTCATCTGAAAAACGAATTCGGAGTCTGGATTAATCTGCTAGATGAATTTGCAAAGCATCTTTTACTGTGGCACACGAATCGATAGAGAAGGCGGGTTCATACTCAATGGAAGGCGGGTTCATACTCGTGTGAGAGAGTATGGACGGTCTAGAGGTTGGGGAGTGTCGATGAAGGTGGACAATAGGAGAAAGTTAGGTCCCCGTTCCGCTTCCAGCGGTCGAAGGTTCGCCGCAGCGTGTCGATGAGAGTGGGCAATAGGAGGGGGGCAGATGGTGTTTAGTCGCCGCGAAGTTTGAGATTGTACTGAGCCAGTTTCTCCCGCACTTCTTTGAGGGAAGTCTGGCCGAAGTTTTTGGCTTCGAGAAGCTCGTCAGCACTCCGCTGGATCAGTTCGCCTAAGGTCGTAATTCCCAAGCGGTTCATGCACTTGCGGGCCCGGACGGAGAGGTTGAGTTCGGACACCGGTTTGTTGAGAAGGGCTTGTTCTTCCGGGGTGAGGTATTGCTGTTGGGTGCGATGTCGGGGATCGTAGTGCTGACCTTGCTCCAGAGATTGGCCGATGCGCAGTCCTTTGCTGGCCATGATCTGCCGGATTTCCTGTAGGGAAGTTTCCCCAAAGTTTTTGCTGGCGAGCAATTGAGCTTCTGTCACCCGCGTCAGGTCACCCAGTGTCTTGATATTGAGCCGTTTGAGGCAGTTGCGGGCACGCACGGAGAGTTCGAAGTCGGTCACTGGGATTTCCAGCACCTGACGGAATTGCTGGCTGAGCTGGTCCTCATCGGGGCTGAAGTACATCGACTGAGAGGCTTCAGCATCTTTGAGGAACAGCCTGGCACGAGGATCGCGCGGATCGATTTTGTGAAGTTGGCGGAAACAGGCAACTGCTTTATCGTACTGCTCGTTATCTTCGTACAGGATACCGAGGTTATACAGGACACCCTTACCGACCGGGGGATATTTGAGACAGCGTTCGTAGTAGGCTATGGCGTCCTCATCATTTCCCTGCTGATCGTTGATCCACCCCAGACGGAACAGAGCACCGGCATGGCGGGGGTCGAGTTCGACAGCCCGTTCATAGGCTCGAATCGCACGTAACCGTTCTCCTTCGGCCTCGGCTATAGCCCCATCCTGATAGTAGTACTCCGCGTTGTGAGCGGCTGCATCTTTGAGTTTGAGCAGGATCGCTTTCGCCTCGCCTAAGCGTCCCTGCAAACGGAGTACCCCTGCCTTTTGCAACTGGGCCTGTTGGGCGGCATATCCGACCTTTTCCGCACGATCGAAGGCTTTGAATGCGGCATCCAGGTGATCGGTCTGATCCGGCTCATCACTGTAACTTTGGGCCTGAGCCAGGAAGAGGTGGGCCAGACCGAGATAATAGAACGCCAGCGGTCCTTCCGTCTTGTTGAGGTGTTCGAGGGCTTGCCGCATGTGGCCCAGATAATAGTGGACAATTCCCAGCTTCAGATGCAACTTTTTCTGTTGGGGAGCTGCAGCGGTCACCAACCGTTTCTGAAGAGTGTCGGCAATCTCTTTCAACGCACGGATTTGGTTGTTTCCTTGGGCCAAGCCGTCGCGCAGGCGGCTGACCATACCCCCCTCGAACTCCTCACGCTCCAGTAAGAGGGCCCGCAAATCGATGATCGGCTCCGCAATGACAGCCATAGCTTCCTCGTCGTTTGTCCTCTGCTTTTCAACCGGAAGAACCGTTTACAAGAAACTCTCCCAAGGGCGATACCTGCACAGACTCATAGACACAAGACAGACATGCCCCGGCCTGTGCACAACCAGTAGGGCATGCGGTAGAGATACGCGCAGTCCAGCATCCCACAGCAGCTATCATCATCCGACCGGCCCTTACCGCGTGCCGGCGGACCACGCGAGAGCCTGTCCGTGTGCGAAAAGAGCATCGCCGAGGAAAGTAACAATGTAGTTTAATGGAAAGCGTATGGACAGGTCAAGTCCGTGTCATCGAAGCTTGAAGCCAGAAGCTTATGCAAAGGGCTGAGATTCGGGCGCGTGCTCCCGCTCCCCGGTGTCAACCCCCATATCCGGGCTTTCACGAGGTTGAAAGGCCTCGGAATTATGGACGTTGGTAAGCCGGGGGTGAGGCTCGAGGTGGCTCGCTGCTGAACCGGATCAGAGGGATATGACCGGGAATCTGGTCTGGAGAGAGAACAATCGGCGGTAATGCGTCCGCGATAGGGGGAGGTTGCAGGGTGCGTGGAGGTTCACGGAGAACGGTTCGCACAGGAGGTTCTGTGAGATCAACGGTGCTGGTCAGGGGAGGTGGTGTGCGTGCTAAAGGCGGTTCCGCAGTCGCAGCAGCACCAACGGAGGAGAAAAGATCCGGGGTGGTATAGAAGACAGAGGAAGGAGAAGAACCGAGAGAGAGGGGGGAAGGCGCAAGCAACGGCGGCAGGGAAGAAGACCATAGAGACGGTACACGACGGACAGCGGGCAGGGGAGCTGGTGTCTCCGAGGAATACGATGAGATGACTTGAGAATAGGATCGGACGGCTTGGGGTGCCAAAGGTGGTTCCTGAGTTTGCCCGACAAATCCCCCGACCCCTTTGCTACTGCGGTAACCCAGCAGATGATAGTTCCACAACGCCTGCCGGGCCGCTTCCTGGACAGCGGGGACGGGGTCTTGCTCTAAGGCCTCTTCCAGGGCTAGTCCGGCCTGGGCAAACAGGGTGGGGTACTGCCCCAGGGTTTCCGCAGCAGCCTGACGCAAGGCGGGGGATGGATCGGTGCGAAGCGTGGCTAACAACGTAGGGAGTACGTCCCCATGAACGCGTGGATCTGCCTCGGCCAGACGCCGTAAGGCCTCCAGACGCAAAGCCGGGTCCTTTTCCGTACGCAACTTCTCCGCCCAATAGCGGACCCGGACTGGTTCCAAGCGGGGAAGCCGGAACCAATCCTGCCAACGCCACTGCCCCAGAGCAGTCGCATCCCAAACTGGTACAGTTGCCAGAATCCCTATCCCTATCCAAGTCCGCGTGTGCATTCCCATGCCGACCCTACCTCTGCATCCCCCGCTCGTGCTTACTGTGCATCCCCGCCCAAGCCGGCTTTCGTGTACACCAGGAAGCAGCCCTGGGAGAAGCCCTCGCCATACTCCTGGAACATCAGTATCTCCATTTTTCGATCTAGAGCGCGGCAAAAAAGAAAACTCCCCCGATGTTTTCCGAGAAAGGCGTATGTTCGAGCCGCTATTGCTCATGGGGAATGTGCGATTGTTGCAACCGCAACAGATGATACAAGGCCGAGGACTGTATCCATCGGCATATCTCGACTGTCTGCTAGAGAAACGGTTTCATCAGGAACATTTCCTGCCCAAGCGGGGTCAACCCTGATAGACTGCACAAGCGGCAAGCCCAGGAACGAATCCGGTGCTGGGATTGCCCCCTGAGGTAAAAATGGATTATGGGCAAGGGGAACAGGTGGGCGAAGAGAAGGCATTGGGGGAACGTTCGGGGGGTAAGTGTTCACGGTCCCAGGCCGCCCAGACCTGCCGGCGACATAGGAGTGGGAGGACGACCCAGAAGTGTCTTTTCTTCCTTAGGGGGTGGCGGCTTACGATACGGGGCCATTTCCGGTTCGTTGAAACGCTTTTCCTGGGGTGGAAGCACATATTCCTCACGCAGTGCCGGCTTCATGTTGTACTTGTCGTGGTGGCAACCAAGGATCAGGAGAACCATCCACGCCAGACAAATCGACCCCATAGCCATACGGCAGTCCGTCAGCCAGATGTTGATACGCTCAAGCAAGGCGATTCCTCCCCAACGGGCAGCCTCATGGGTCTACACCGTGCTCGCAGCGGTATAGGGGATGGTCCGTGGCTGTGCAAGAGGAACCACGGGGGGAGGCAGACGCATGGGGGAGTGGGAGACGGATCGGTTCACCGGACGGATCAGTTCTCGGAGATGGACCAGCTGATCGGACATAGTTTGGGGAACAGGGAACATCGACGGAAGGGAAACAGGTAGGTCCCAGGCGTATACTGCCACTAGAAACGGTCCCGAGGAGGAGAGGAGGCCACGGGTGAAGGGCAGCGAGGTGGTTCTGCAGAAGTCCGTGGTGCTGGTCGGAGCCGGAAACGCGCATCTGGTCTTCGTCCGGCGATGGCGTATGCGACCCATTCCCGGTATTGCCGTCACATGGATCAATGCACACGATACGATTCCCTATTCAGCGATGACACCGGCCTGTCTGAATGGCGAAGTGAAACGGCAGGAAATTAGTATCGACCTGGTGCGGTTGGCCCGTTCTGCGGGTGTGCGTCTGGTCGTAGCCACCGTGCAACGGATTGATCCTCACGAACGCCGCGTCGATCTGTGGGATCGACCATCGCTCCGCTTCGATGTCCTTTCTCTCAATGTCGGTGCCGTATCCCGCCCGTTGGTGGACCCGGCCTGCTGGGACGGATCGATTCCACTGCGTCCTTTGGGTCGGCTAATAGACCGCTGTGAAGAGATCGTCCGGCAGTTGGAGAAGCAGCCGCGACCCTTTCATTGGGTAGTGGTCGGGGGTGGGGCGAGCGGTTGCGAGTTGACCGCGGCCTTGTCCCGCCGGTGCGCTGGACTCCCTGGCGTGCGCCTGACTCTGGTGGAAGCCCACGAGCGATTGCTGCCACGGTTTCCCCGTCGTGCTGCCGCGGTGTTCACCGAACGTCTCCGGCAGGCGAATGTGACCATTCTGACTCAGCGCCGCGTTGTCGGGGGAAGTCCTGGTCAGCTGACCCTGGAGGATAACCAGAAGTTGGAGTGTGACGCGGTCCTTTGGGCGACCCCTGGAGCGGCTCCCCCCTTGCTGCGGGAGAGCGGTTTGCCCGTGGATGCCGAGGGCTTTCTCCGCGTCCAGAACACCCTGCAAGTGGATCAATGGCCCTATCTTTTCGGGGCAGGTGATTGTATCTCCTTGCTGGATTACCCAACACTCCCTCACAATGGCGTGTACGCCGTGCGGCAGGGGCCCGTACTTTATGACAATATCGTGTCCTATCTCCTGGAGCACCCCTTGCGTCCGTTCCGACCGCAGCGGCGCTGCCTGTACCTGCTCAACCTTTCCAATGGTCAGGCGGTAGGGAATTATGGCGGCTGGACATTTTCTGGGCGGTGGGCTCGTCGTTGGAAAGAACGGATCGATCGCCGTTGGCTCGAGTCATTCGAACCACCTGCTGTAATGGCAGCTTCCCCTGGGGCGGAGGAGAACGATTCGCCTCTGATGCGTTGCGGCGGATGTGGGGCCAAGGTGCCGGGAGATGTTCTTCATAAGGTGCTCGGTCAACTGCAAGTGCCCCATGACCCGCGGGTCCCCTTGGGATTGGCAGAAGGAGAAGATGCTGCGGTGCTACAGATGTCACCCGATGGTCTTGTCCAGGTGCAAACGGTGGACTATTTCCGCGCCTTCACGGATGATCCGTATTTGTTCGGTCAGGCTACCGCACTCCATGCTTTGAGCGATCTGTACGCGATGAATGCGACGCCCTTGGCGGCCCTGGCAATTGTGACGTTGCCGTTTGCCCGGGGACCGATCCAAGAACAGATGCTGCACGAACTCCTCGCGGGTGCTCAAAGCGTCTTCACAACCGAAGGGGTAATCTTGGCGGGAGGGCATACGACGGAAGGTCCGGAATTGGCCCTCGGTTTCGCCCTCACGGGACTGGCTCACCTTCCGAAGCTGTTTCGCAAAAATGCTTTGCAAGTGGGGCAGAAGCTCGTCTTGACCAAACCGCTGGGGACAGGCGCTCTCTGGGCTGCCTGGATGCGAGCGGCCTGTCCCGCACACATTTGGCGACAACTGGTCCAGCATACGCTGCAATCTAACCGAGCCGCAGCCTGCATCGCTGCTGCACTCGACGTGAAAGCCTGCACGGATATCACCGGCTTCGGACTAGCGGGACACCTTCTGGAAATGCTCGAGGCCTCCCGTCTCTCCGCTCGGCTCTTCCCGGACCGGCTTCCGTTACTTGATGGCTTTGACCAGGCGGTACGGCAGGGAATCGTCAGCACCCTCCATGCCGACAACGCAAAATGGGCATGTCGCATCCACGGTGCTGCCCCTCTTCCGCCGTGGCTATTCGATCCTCAAACCTGCGGAGGATTGCTCCTGGCTGTGCCTCCGGAGCAAACGGACAACCTGCTCACTCAGCTTCGCATGGCAGGCTATACCCATGCCGCTGTCGTCGGACAGACCATTCCCCTCCAAGGAGCAAGCTCCCATATCGAATTGCTCACTTCCTCTTGAGTTACTGCTGCACTCCTCCTGAGACGGGAGGAAATGAACTATTGCCATTGTGCCCAAGCAGTCGCACAATCCTCTCAAGCCCTGAGTTTTCTCCGCGGAAGTTATATTCCTTGCTCTGTCTCTCTATGGAGTCTTACGATGCGACAACGTGTGACTATCTGGTCGCTACTGCTGGGAGGAATTGCTTTGTGGACGGCGGCCGTTACCTACGCTTTGCAAATCCGCGAGTACAAAAGCGGCATCATCTGGCCGGAACCGCCGGTGGTGACTCCGGGACCGACCAATGCCGATCCCCCCTCGGATGCCATTGTCCTGTTTGACGGGAAGGACTTGTCCCAGTGGATCGGTGGTGAGAATTGGGAAATCAAGGACGGCTATGCCATCGCCCGCAAAAACGGGATCACCTCCAAACAATCCTTCGGCGACATTCAGCTCCACGTCGAGTTTGCGACCCCGGAGAAAATCGAAGGGCGGGGTCAAGGCCGTGGCAACAGTGGCATCTATCTGATGCAACGTTATGAGGTACAAATCCTCGATAGTTACAACAACCCGACCTATTTCGACGGTCAATGTGCTGCCATCTACAAGCAACAACCTCCGATGGTCAATGCCTGCCGCAAACCCGGGGAATGGCAGACTTATGACATCATCTTTACCGCTCCACGCTTCGCCGAGGATGGCAAAGTTCTCCAACCCGCCTATGTGACGGTCATCCATAACGGTGTCTGTGTTCATAATCATTTCGAGTTGTTGGGCGGTACCTTCTACGATCGTCCCCCGAAGTACAGCAAGCATCCGGAAAAACAGCCCATCCACATTCAGTATCACGGTAATCCGGTCAAGTTCCGCAACATTTGGGTGCGGGAATTGAAACCGATTGTGGGTAAGAAGCCGGAAAAGTCCAGTGATCCCTCATCGCCTGCGGGCGAATCATCGAAGGTGTTCCAGGAGTTTCCATGATCCGCGTTGTGGGTGAAGCACCCCTTGCTCCTGCCCCACGGTTGGGGGGATGGCAACACGGGCTGGCCGGTGTCACTTTCATGGCTCTGGCCGCTGCAAGTGTGGTCCTGGGGTGCGGTCTAGCGGGAGGAGGGTGGGATGTGCATACCTTCCGCATCGCCGCACTCCTCATTCTCCTGCTGGCTCCTACCCTCCTGTTCGTCCGTCCTGGACGTTCCACGCTGGAGCGCCTCGGTATCGCTTTGCTCGGGCTGATCCTGGCACTGGCAGCCTGGCTGTTCGCACCGGCTCGACCGAATGGACCAACTCTGTATCAGGCCTGGACCACACGCCAACGTCTTCAGCAGCGTTGGGAGCAGGTAACCTTCGAGGACCTCAAGTATGCTGATTATTATTCCCGAACGCTGGAAGAGCTTCAGCAGGAATTTCCTTCCCTGGCCGCCCCCCTGGCCGACCGATGGCAGCAATGGATCGATTCGGCACTCTCACTGATTCAGCAGAGGTTTGAGGCCATAGGCCCTGAGGATGTGCATGCGGCTCGTCTGGCATATTTGCAATCCGCTCCCTTGACCCAGCGGTTGCCCTGGACCCGTCCGGCAGTGGACGAGGCCTGGCAAGCCTGGCTTAAGCGAGCCATGGCCGCCCAGATTGTGGAACTCAATCGCCTGTCGTTCGATCAATGGGAACGCGTTCAGAGCACTACCCTCTTGCGTCGCCGGCTAGCCCAGTATGATGCGGTGGTTCGCAAAGAATTGATCGAGGCGGAACAACGTTGGCTTCAGCGTAGCCTCAACTATCATCTCGAACAGGCGGAACAGCACCTGTCGACCCATCCCCGGCAGACCCAGCAACAGTGTCGCCAGCTCAAGGAACGTTTGCGTCATTTGCAATTGTTGGAGCAACCGCAGGACGCCTGGCTCAAGCCCACCTTGGAACGTGTTTTCGACCTGGCTCAGCGTGCGGCAGTGCAGGAAGTGATGCAACACATCCAGGCTCAGCGTTACATGCAAGCCTACAGTGTGGCCCGCATTCATGCGCTCGATTGGCTGCCGATTGTGGCGCCTTGGGGTATTGCCTACCGTCAGAGGATCGAATCCTTACGTGATACCACCCGTTATCTGGCGTTGCTGGCCGAACGTGTCCCGGAAACTCTCCCACCGCCACGTCCGGCCGATGTCGTGGAGATTGCACCGCCCCCGCGTTCACCAGGTCAATGATCGGAAGTCACCGGCAGCAAGTCTTTCCGAACTTTCCCGAGATTGGTTTGGGGACCGACAGAGACCTACCTGCGAGATGTACACAATAAATTCTGTTCAACAACGAGTTGATGGGTGTGCAGAGGTAGGTTCACAGAGTGGTAGTCCCAGCAGGGGTCAGGGGCCAGGGGAGACCCAGTTGCTGGGCGGTCTGGCCAATTAGTTCCCAGGTGCCATCCGGGATGGGAATCCCCTCGCGTTGGCGTTGTTGGCGCATTTGTCGTTCCGGATCGCCGGGTAAGGTGATGGCAGTGACCCCTGGGGTTGTTGGGCAGGAACGGACATAAGCGGTTAGAGCGTCGCCTTGTTGCAAGAAGTGATCAATCCCCGCAAAAGATTGGGGATTCAGCAGGATGAATAAGGCGGTGTTGCCGGCTCCATTGATGGGGAACTCGGGGCTACTGCACTGGCCGCCGGATAGACCGCCACAGAGCAGATCGATCAGTAACCCCAGCCCGAATCCTTTGTAAGCTTGGGAACCGCCGAAGGGAAGCAAGCTGCCGCGGGGTTCGGTATACAGGACGGCAGGGTCGGTGGTGGGCTGACCCCGATGATCGATGAGCCAGCCTTCCGGGCAGGGCTGTTGCTTCTGGAAGCAAGCCCGGACTTTTCCTTCCGCGGCGGCACTGGTGCTGAAGTCGAGGATGACCGGATGGGTCGAAGTCGGCACCCCGATGCAGATGGGATTGGTGCTGATGCGTCCTTCCGTACCTCCCGGAGGAGCTACGCGACGCCCTGCTCCATGCGAGTTGACAGCGGCGATCAAGGCCCAGTGTCGCTCTGCAGCCCACTCGGCATACTCCCCCAGCCGGCCGATGTGACCACAGTGCCGCAGCGTACCGGCTGCGACGCCCAGGGAAGCTACCTTATCTGCCAGCCGTTGCAATAAACGATAGGCTTGCACCTGCCCCAATCCCCAATTACCATCAGCGGCGAAGGTGGCGGGCGTTTCGTGGAGAATCTCCAAGGGTACACCCACACGGTACACACCCTGACGCAGATGGGTAATGTATTGGGGTACCCGCAAGACACCATGCGAATCATGGCCGCACAGGTTGGCCTGAACCAGGCTGCGGGCTACGATCTCGGCCTCATCGGCGGGTACACCTGCTGCTGCGAAGAGGGTTCGACACAGTTCCAGCAAAGCTTCCGAAGAAAGAATCACCATGGAATGTTCCCTGCGGCACGATTTATTAGCAGAGTACAATGTAGATATGAAGTGGACAGCGCGAAGGAGCTGGTTATGAGCTTCGAAGTGCATCTCACCCAGAAGCGGGCGGGGGACCGGATCGGGGATGTGTATGAGTTGATCGACACGGAGGGTCAGATCCGAGCCGAAGTCTGGCCGCATTGGGGCTTGAATTGTCTCCGGTGGCAAATCCGCCGCGCCGACGGTCATTGGGCAGACATCTTCTATGTCTCGCCCGACTGGGATTATGAACCGATTCCGACACGCAATGGCCATGCCGTGCTTTTCCCCTTCCCGGGGCGTCTGCGGGAGGGGCGATTCAACTTCCAGGCCGTGGAATACCAACTCCCGCTCAACGACGCCACACGGCATCATGCCATTCATGGTTTTACCCCTCGGCATCGCTGGCGTATTGCGGATTGGAACAGCGACCGGGACTGCGCCTTCGTCACCGGGGAATGCATCCTCGCCGAGGACATGCCCGAAGTGGTCCACCTCTGGCCGGCCAATTTCAAAATCCAGGTGACCTACCGCCTCTCCTCTCAGAGTTTGCATGTCGAGGCGTCCGTAACCAATATCGATGACAAACCGCTTCCCTTCGGTCTGGGATACCACCCCTATTTTTGCCTCCCGGGTGTTCAGGATCCGGACATCGACCACTATCAGCTTCAGATCCCAGCGGCGAAGTTGTGGCACACCGGTGAGGATTTGCTTCCCACGGGAGAACGCCAGCCCGTTCCTGAGCTGTGGGATTTCCGCCGGGAGAAATGTATTGGCGACGCCCGCATGGACCTGATTTTCACAGACCTGACTTCTTCACCGGCACAGGATAAGCGGCGGACGTTAGCCCAGTTGAGCCACAAGGCGGCTTTGGGACGGGTGGAGATCCGAGCCACTCCCAACTTTCGCGAACTGGTGGTTTTCACGCCGCCCCACCGCCAGGCCATTGCCCTGGAACCTTACACCTGCGTGCCAGATGCAGCTAACCTCGCCTTACAGCACTCGGATACCGGTTGGATCATCCTCAAACCCCACGAAAAGTGGGAAGGCGTCGTGGAATACCGCTGGTCCCCCGCGACTCTTTAGGCACTTCTTTGCGCCCAGTGAAGCATTTCCGGGACAAACAAAAATTGCCGACTTCGTTAGGTACTGAGCCAGAAACCCAGCACCAGCGATTTGCCGGACCTTCACCTGCGACGTATGGTTCAGTAGTCGGTCCGGAGTTGATGAAGCCGTGACGATCGAGATGTTGGTGGCATTGGGAAGATACCGCCTGCAACGCTCGCTGGGGCAGGGGAGTAACGCTGAAGTGTACCTGGCGGAACCCCTGGCGGGTGGCCCTGTTGTAGTCGTCAAGAAGATTCATCCTCACATCACCACCCACCCCAAATTCCGCCAAATGTTTGAGGCGGAAGTGCAGTCCATGGCACGCCTCCGCCATCCCTACACGTTACGCCTCTACGAAGCCGGCATTGATCCCGAACTTGGCCACTGTCTGGTCATGGAATATGTTCCCGGGATGACCCTGGAGCAGTTACTGCAACGTCGACGCAGATTTGATCTGGAACGGGTCGGCAAACTCCTGGGTTGTTTCTGCCACGCTTTGCAACATGCCCATGATGCCGGTATCATCCACCGAGACCTCAAACCAGCCAATCTGATGGTCCAGCGGGTGGGCACCATCCAGGAAAGCCTCAAAGTCATGGACTTCGGCTTTGCCGGCTTTGCCACGCGTCCGTTCATTCAACCAAAGGAATTGACCGGTTACGGCTCGATCCAGGCGTTGGGGACGCCTTCCTACGTCAGTCCGGAGATGATCCGCGGTGATACCGTGGATTGCCGCAGCGATCTCTACTCCGTCGGGGTCATCCTCTTTGAGATGTTGACGGGTCAGCTCCCCTTTCCTTACCCGGAGGTGGCGCGGGTTCTGGCAGCTCATGTCCGGCAGACCCCGCCGCGGTTCGCCCAATTGGGCATCCGTGATATTCCTCCGTCGATTGAAGAAATTGTCCAGTTGACGTTATCGAAGTATCCCAACGAGCGTCCCCAAACTGCCCGGGAACTGGCGGACTATTTCAGCCACGCCGTCGGCTGGAACATCTGGGAGGCCACACAACCTCCCGATTGGGTGGATCTTCCCCAAAAGCCTCTCCCGGCTCCCGGGGACAGTCGGGAACAGCGACTGCCCGATCCCTACGAGGTGGCCTATCGCTTCACCGTTGAGATACCCGAACGTCTGGTCGCCGCCAAACTCCGCGGTTTCATGGACGATCTGCTCGGAGTGGTCGTCACCAGCGAACCCGGATTGGTCATCTTCCGTCTGGGTGTCCCCGAGGGTTACCAGAGCAAGCCAGCAACCAGCAGTGGTTTATTCAGTTGGTTCCACAGAGGCCGGCCACGCGTGGAACGGGATAACGAACCGATTGAAGTCGAGTTGCGATTGTATAAGCCCGACCCCCAGCAATCCCGCCTGGATCTGACCCTCTGCTACCGTCCGTTGCCGGAGTATCCCCCCCATTCCATGACCATCTGGAAGCAAAGATGCGATAAGCTCAATGCCCTCATCCGCAAATACTTAGGAGCCTGAAGCCGGGCCTCTTCTCCCGGGCGGATGGATCCTCGGGCTGCCCTGATGCCGGGCATTTGATAAATTGCCTTCAGTTTCCCTTTTCTTGTCTCAAGGGCATGACCGCGACCGGGACACCGAAGTTTTCACACCTATGAAACGACTTGCGATTCTCACAGCGGGTGGGGACACCCCGGCACTCAATGCCACGATTTACGGGGCAGTGACACGAGCTTGCCAGCACAAAATCGAAATGTACGGAATCATCAAAGGCTTCAGCGGTTTGCTCAATCCGCGGGTGCCGCACGTCCATCTCAACCCCCTGTTTGTGCCCATACCGGAACTAGATCCCACACGGGGGGGTACGATCCTCGGTGCCTCACGCGACTATGTGGATGTCGATGATCAGGAGCAGATTGCCAACATTGCGGCCCGGCTTCACCGCCTCAAGATCGACGGCCTCATCTGTATTGGAGGAGATGGCACCCTCAACGGTATGCAGGCTCTCAGTGACGTTATTCCGACAGTCCTGGCCCCCAAAACCATCGATAACGATTTGGGGCTGAACTACCGCGGTGAGCCTGATGAATGGGTCCGGCACGATCCTCACGAGACGATCACCGATGCAGTTATCAAGGATGGTTACCCCTACACCCGTAAACCTTCCTATCATCGCTTCGATCTGGACCAGATGGTCAACTATGTGACTCCTGGCTTTGCCACGGCGGTCTATGTCTCCGCTTCCGGTGTCCAGCGCATCCGCACCACCGCCGAAAGCCATCGCCGCATCGCTATTGTGGAAGTCATGGGGCGGCATTCGGGATACCTGGCCTTGGGGTCGGCTTACGGCCAGCCTGATATTCTGCTTGTTCCCGAGCATCGCCTGCAGATCGACATGCTCGTCGAGCGGATCAAGGAAATTTACACCTTGCAGAAACATTGTGTCATTGTCTGTGGGGAAGGGATCGTCGATGAACATGGCCAGGAATTGGGCGCGGAACACGCCAGTACCGACCCGGCGGGCAACAAAATCCTCAGCGGAGCCTCGGAAGCCCTTCGAGCTTTGCTCATCCAACGCCTGGGGGATGACTACTTTACCAGCAAACGCCGGAATGAATCGGCCCGTGCCGCTATCTTCACCCGAAAATTAGGGCACACCCAACGCGGCGGACGCCCCATCCTCTTCGACCGCTTCTACGCGGCCCAACTGGGGGGACATGCTGTCGATATGCTCCTGCGGGGCATGGCCAATGCTGTTGCCATCCTCCAGTACACGCGTCAACGGGGCTTCTACCTCAGCGAAGCCCAAGCGAACGATTTCCGCGATCGCTGGGGCTATATCCATGCTCGGCTCATGCACCCCAGCTTCTATGACCCCCGTTCCCTCCGTCCCAGCCCCGTCGGCATCGACTACTTGCTGCCGATCTTCAACAACGCCCTGGCACCGGACGATGTTGAGGTCCTCCGCACAGAACTGTTCGATCCCAGTCATCTGACCATGCCTTACCACTCCCTCAACGTCGATATCGACAAACGCATCCGCTACCTCTCCGATGCCTGAAAACACCCTTCTGAGCCTCGGAGCCCTACCATCGACACCCTTACTGCGTTGAGCGGGACCGGGACAAATTTTTCCCCTTCTCACGCCTACCATTGCAACTCCCTATCAGGCAATACCTTGCAATGCTTCTACTCCGCATTTTGGCAAAAAATCGCCAACCAGATTTGACTTTTCGGCTTTTGTAGTTCATATTTACAGTAGTACAAAAAATCAGATAGCCACGACGCCTTGATCAAATCTCTTTCCAGCAGCCCGATAAGACCTCGACCTGGCCGCTGGAGAGAGCCACAGAGGCAAGACATGATGCACAGTTTTCGGGAATCGGAGCATATCGAAAGTCCAGGACATGGAGGTGCCGGCGTTCCCCGGGAAGCTCGTATGGGGGAAGGGGTCAACTGCCGCGGGAGGCAGTCTGTTTCGGAGCGAGCAGGTGGGTGAGCACCAGTGCGGCGGAAGTGGGTAAGAGGGCAGGAGGTGAGGGGAGCAGGGTTGGAGCAGATGCATGGAAAGGAAGACTTACCTATGAGAAGGGATCAGTTTTATGTTCCTCAAACGTCCCAGGAGGTGCTACGATGCGTCGAGGAATCAGTTGTGCGTTTCTTCGAGTATTTGGACACTCACCGATCGGCAGCAGAATGAGAACCCCCCGGAGAAGGCCAGGAGGCGACCGTGCGGATCGTCTGGGAGAGCGACTGAGTAGGGGTGTATGGGTGGGGGAAGGGTTATTGCCGGCGGAGTCGTTGGGCTTGCTGAATTTGCTCGATGATCGCCTGGCGGAGCTCTTCGAGCATCTGCGTGCGGGACACGTTCAGGTAGCGGAGAGGGTCCAGGGGTGGCCCGATGGAGACAGCCAGAGTGGCATCTGTGGGGGGCGCGAAAAGAGGGGCCAATCGCGGCCAACGGCGAAAACGGTTCCACGCGGCATACGCCCCCGCAATTCCCACAGGCACAATGGGACAGCGCACCCGGCGAATCAGGAGCGAAACACCAGCTTTGAGCGGTTGAACCTCGCCGGAATGAGTCCGTTCTCCTTCGGGGAACATCACGACGGCATGGCCTGTCTCCAGAGCATGCAAAACGGTTTGGATTCCTTCTTTGCCGAAGGATCGGTCGATGGGTATGGCGTTGAGGGAGCGGATGAGTGGACCGAGGAGCGGTTGCTGGAACAGGGTATGGCGAGCGAGGAACGACAGATAGCGTCGGGCGGCCAGGCCCACCAGAACGGGATCGAGCATCGACTGATGATTGGCGAGGATCAAGACCGGACCGGTACGCGGAATGTGATGCCAGCCCCGACGCCGGAAACTGTAGGCGAGGGTAAAAGTGGTCCACATCGCCCAGTAAGCGGCGTTGTACCAGAGCCGGGACAACCAGGGAAGTCGGGCTGTCGGTGCAGGGACGATCGGGCTATGCCTTTGTCCCGGAGGCAACCGGGAAGCTGTGTGGGACAGAACAGGAGTGCTGTGCGGTGCAGGGTTCATGATGGCTGCGGTGAGGGAGGGATGGGGAGTCGTTGCCGGGCGTGTAGCTCCATCAGATCGACTACCTCCTGGGGGGTCAGGTGTGTGGAGTCGATCAGAATGGCATCGGGAGGTTGCTGCAGAGGGCTGTCCGTGCGTGTAGAGTCACGGGTGTCCCGCGCCTGGAGTTCGCTGAGGACGGTCTGGTAATCTGTCGAGACACCACGTTGTTGCATTTCGAGCCAACGACGGTGCGCCCGCGCGGACAAATCTGCGGTGAGATAAAATTTGAGATTCGCATCGGGAAAGACGACCGTACCTTGATCGCGGCCTTCCGTGACCAGGTGACGCCCACGGGCATAGTGCCGCTGCAAGTTCACAAGCCAGCGGCGGACTTCCGGAATCACGGCCACCAGACTGGCACCTTGAGCGACCTCCGGCGTCCGCAGGTGGGGGGTAATATCCTCTCCCTCCAGGAGGATGCCCTGGGATGTGAACTCCAGGTGGAGTTGGGGGAGGATGGTTCGAATCGCCTCGGTGTCAGAACAGGAAATCCCCCGCTGGCAGGCTGCCCAGGCCACCGCGCGGTACATGGCCCCCGTATCGAGGTAATCGAAGCCCAGTCGGGCGGCGAGGGCTTTGGCCGCCGTTCCTTTACCGGAGGCTGACGGTCCATCGATGGTGATGACCATAATTGTCCGTTATACACCCAAAACAAACAGAAAAGACCTCTCGGAGACAATCTATGATCCGAAGATTCTCGAAATCAGTGGATGCGCAGGACAACCATCTCCTGTTCACGGATGGGCTTGCGGACCAGAGTACCTCCGGCATCGAGGAGTTGGTAGGAGAACTCGCCAGCAGGAACACTGATGTCCACGGTTTGTCGTGGTGGAATCCGGTAGGTAATACCATTGAGTACCATCGTAACTTCAGTAGGGAAATCGTTGACCAGACGGATGAGACCTTTTCCCGAGAAGGGGGTTGTGGAGGTGGACGAGGGGGTGGTGGGTCGTGCGGGTGACAGGGCCGAGTATTGAGAACGGAGCTTATTCAATTCTGCTTCGACCTCGGCCAGTTTATGGCGTAGGGCACGCATTTCCTCCAGCAGTCCTACGGTGGCAGGTCGATCGGCATTGCCGCTGCGCCCCTGCAACAGTTCACTGAGTTGTTGGATCTGCTGTTGCATCTGGGCCAGGCGGGCGTTGGTTTCGTCGAGTTGTTTTTTCAAAGCGGCAAATTCCGGATTGCCGGGCAACTGACTGCTACCATTTCCGGGGGTCTGCGTGGCGGTGGTCAGGGGCACGGGCAGGTACCCTTGCTGGGTATAGGAGTCGGACGGTAAAGCCAGAAACCAGACTCCAAACACAGCAGCGCATGTCAGGGAAGAAGAAGTGGCATGGGTCATAGCAGAATCTCCCGATGGCGCAGGGACGGGCGGCAGGGCCGGCGGTGACAGCTGGGGTGATGGTGGAGCTGGCGTCATACCGCCTGGTGTCGGAGTGCGCAAGCTTCCACCCTCAAGATTGAGATTAGATGACGCCGGGGGTGGGAGCAAGCGAGAATCTTCCGGTGTATCCGAGGGTGGGTCCGGTGGTAAAGCAGGTGCCTGTGGAACGGGAGAAGGCAAAGGTGGTACGCGCACGACGGGGGGTGGAGACGCCAAGGGTGGGGCGGAAGGAATATCACTCCCAGAGGGTGGAGGCAGGACAGGTGGGGAAGACACGGGGGGCGAAGGAGTCGCCGGTGGCATCAGGGGAGTGTGGGCTGGCGGTGCCTGACCCCAACTCAGTGAGGTTACACAGCATAGGACACCGATACCTCCCAGAGTGGTAAAACCATAGCGCATCATGAAACCCCTCCATCCGATCTCCCTGATACGGGAGCCCCTGACAGAGACAGACCCGTTCTTGATAGTCCGGCATGAACGGGTATGACCCTTTGCCGACTCTCTCCCTCGGCACTCAGTCCAGTTCTTGAGAACCGATCGGACTTGTCTCCCTTGGGGCTCAGTCCAGTTCGTAAGAACTGATCCGGTTAGTCAGGGTCGGCTCCAGAGTGTCGGTTGTAGGAGAATGGGCACGGTATTCCATCTGATAGGCATCTTCGCCGGTATCGGGATAGTAACCGCGTAGGAGCCGGACGGCCTGGAAACCCATTTTGCGGAAGAAAAGCTGGGCGGGCAGATTGCGTTCCCGGACGAACAGGATGATAGCACGGCGACGGTGGGCCTCCATCTTCTGAATCAGGCGTTGGATCATCCGGGTGCCGATGCCCGTACGGCGTGCCGAGGGGTGAACGGCGAAATTGAGCAAGTGCAGATAATCCTTTTGTAATTCGTAGATCATGAAACCCACCACAGTTTCCCCTTGCTCAGCAACCATGCCAATGCAGTGCCGTTGTCGCAAGCAGCGAAGGAAATCTTCCTCGGACCAGGCATATTCGAAACTGGCCATTTCCGTGCGGAGTACTTCGTTGAGGTCACGCCGGATCATCCAGCGGATGTGCACAGCCGGAGCCTGGTCGGTTTCCTCCCGTTGGCGTTGGCGTGCAGAACTATGATTCATAGGCGGTCTCCTTCCCCCCTCGAGAATCTCGGGATCCAGAATCTCGGGATCCGTTACGTGCCGACGAGAGTGCTGGTCTCTGTCGACTTTCCACCGTGTACTTTCCCCTCCGCCGTTGGCGGATCCCTCCCATCCTCAGCGGGCATTGCTGAGGGTCTGTGTGTGGGGCAACTCCAGGCATTTTCCCCATCGGCAGATTCTCCCTTCTATCTGTGGGGAATCTGCGACAATCGTGGGAACCTTGCCGGGTTTGCCAGATGTCATGGTCTCTGTAGTTTCAAGGTTGGATGAACTGGGTACTCTCCTCTTTGATCACCGGTGTGCGCATCTGATCGTAACTCAGGTGGACCCGCAGTCGCGCATCTCCGGGTAGCGTGCCTCGAATCCGGAGACGATACACGGCTTCGCCCCGCACCGGCAGACTAGCCAAGGGCGCAAAGATCAGGCGATTGTCTTCCTGGCGGATAGCCGTGGGACCGCTGGACCCTTTGTATTCGGCCCCTTCCGGGAGCACGGCCACCAAGTGGATCTGCTGGCATGGACCGGTCCCTTGATTGACCAAACGGATCTCATAAACGGCCTCCTGACCTACAAGCACAGGGTCTTCGACATCGAAGACGTCGAAACGCAAAGCGGGTACCCCCTCCGCACGCACAGCCAGTTCACTTCGGGCTTGGAGCATTCGGGAGACCGAAGCCGGTGCAACGGCTCCCCCTTGCACAGCCGGCGGGGTGGTCTGCACAACACCACGGAGGGTTCCTTCACCTACAGCGGTGGCGCGAACTTTGATCCCTACACTGCGAGAAGCCCCTGCTGCCAGCGGCGCTAGGTGCCAGATGACATAACGTTGATCGGGTTGATAGGTTCCCCCCTCACCCGCTTGAATCAGATCGAGCCAAGGGGGGAGATGGATGTATAGGGTCAGAGGTTCTGTTTCAGCGGTACCAGGATTGGAGAGGACGATCTCATAGATCGCTTCACCCCGAACCAGGCACTTCGGCGGGCCGTTGAGTCGAAGCTCCAGACGTGGCTCGACGATGCGGATCGCGGACTGAGTAGTCACGTGTTCGTGGGCGGTAGCAACAGCGATGAGACGGCAGAAATGGGTGCCTGGAGCCACAGCCGTCACACGCAGTGGCAATGTTTTGCTCTCCCCGGCACCCAGCAGAGGGATATGAGCTTCGATCGTGGCACCTTGAGGATGGCGGAGACCTTCCGATAATTGAGCCTGCACCAGGAGGTTGTGGGCCGGTCCACTGCCACTGTTGTGGAGCTGGATGGTCCAGGTGACCTCATCGCCGACGCGGCACTGTTGCGGTCCGCTCAATTGGAGCTGCACACGCGGTCGCGTTACTTGCAGAACCTTCTCCACACCTGCTGCGAAAAAAGCCACCGGTCGCAAACGTAAGGAACCCTCCCGCGATGGCACCAGACGAATGACCAGATGCTTCTCGCTCCCGGCTTCCAAGGTTCCTACTTCCCAGCGAAGTTTGCGTCCTTGCACTTGGGCAGGGGGATCACTCCCGATATAATTCACCTCTTCCGGTATCTCATCTTCCACGACTACGTGGCTGAGACTGCTTGTTCCGCCATTGTGCAGACGGACCTCGCAACGGCATTCCATGCCGACTACCACGTGGGGTGGTGTGATCACTTGCAGACGCAGATGAGGACTGACAAGAGCCGCTCCAGACGGTTCTCCACGGGTGAAGGAAAATGGAGCAGTTGGTGCCGGTCTCTGCTCAACAGGCGGTAGGCTACCCGATAGTGACGACGAATTTTCTTTCCCGGAGGGAAGTGTGGCCTCAGGTTGTTCCGCCCCTCGAATGGCAGACGGAGTCACAGGAACATTACCGGACCCAGGGGGAGCCAAGGGGGTGATACTCACCGGTGCCGAGGCAGGACCTTTCGGCGGTGGCGGCCCAGCAGGTTGCGCTAGCGGTAAAGGGGTAGGTGGTGGAGGGACTTCCGGTGATGCAGAAGATCGTTGAGGATGATGCAGGATACCAGGCGCAGTTGCTGGAGATGCCGGAGGTACTGCTCGCAGAGGAGTGGAACCGTTGCGATCCCCGGCTTGATCCGGTTGCAGCACTGGCCCATTCCAGAGGTGGACACCGTCAGCTCCTGCCACCACAGGTTGCGTCAAGCGACCTTGGGGAGTAGGCAAAGCGTTAGGACGTTCGGCAACTGCTGGTTTGCCTTCTGCAGCGAGGGACGGAAGGGTTGGCAAGCCCGTGCCCCGTCCCGGGACAGTGCCGGGTGTGGGTGTTGGCATTGGTGGTTGACTTCGACTAACCGAAGTCAGCACGGCCATGACTCCAAGCATCAGTATCCCTATTCCCCCGCCTCTGAGCACAGTTGGTCCCCCTGTGGGTTGAGATTTTCCATGCCCCCGTCTTCCCTTGTTTGCGGAATCGGGTACTTCCGGGCATTTTTTGCCAGTTTGGCAAACACGGCAGCACTCAGATCAATACCTGTGTGAGCACTCAATAACAGAAGAATGTTAGTCACATCGGCCAGTTCGTCGGCGATCGCCTCCCGCTGCCCAGGATCCCCGGCGGCGGAGAGGGATTGTTCCGGGGTCAACCAGCGGAACAGAGCACACAGTTCCCCCACCTCGCTGGCTAGGGCCAGAGCAAGGTTCTTGGGTGTGTGGAACGGTTCCCAACCACGTGCCGCTGCAAATCGGCAGATGGCCTCTTTGAGCACCGCAACAGTTGTGCTCGCATCACTGCCAGATGGGTCTGTCATGTGGTTACAACGTTCACCTAACTTGCTGCCCCCGTTTCCCCCTTGGGGCAAGACCCGACGCGACACCTATAGCTTGGGACGTATTCCTGTCAATCCCATCCCGGCATATCAAGTCCTGGCGGATACCGTTCCATCCTGCATCGAGTAGTCTGTCCAGCATCGAGTAGAGAATGGTCGAGGGGATCGCGAAAGGTCACGAATGAAAAGTAAAGGGAGTAATGAAGGATCGTGAACAAAGTATGATGCGTTGAAGACAGTTGTTTCTGCCGGATACAGGGACCGGGGTTCAAGATGCGAGAGCTTCATCCCAAAAGTGGCGTGTGCCATGGTGCAGGCGAGCACCGATTTGGGTGATGACCTTCATGGCTAGATAATTCGCCGCACGGGCGGCACGCAGAGGTGGTACACCATGGGTGATGCCGTAGAGAAAAGCCCCCGCAAACATATCTCCTGCACCAGTCAGGTCCTTGGGCTCACAGGGAAAAGCGGGGACGTGGCCTTCCTCCCCGCCGTAGCGTACATAAGCACCGTTGGCTCCATCCGTAACCACGCAGTGGGGGACCACATTGCGCAAGGCGAGGAAAGCCTCCTCTGCATCGCGGGCATGACCAGCTACCGCCATCGCTTCCGGTGCGTTGCAAAAAAGAAGATCGGCGCGGTCCAAAGCCTGGTGGAATGCCTCTCGGAAGGCCAACGGGATAAACTGCTCGGAGCAGGTAATGGCAATACGTACCCCATGCTGCCGAGCGATGGACACTGCTTTGCGGATCGCATGTTGACCGCTGTTCGGATTGGCGAATACATACCCTTCGATGAACAGCCAACGACTGGCGGCAATTTTGGCCTCATCCACATGCCGATCCGACAAATGACTGGATACACCGAGTGCCGTGCGCATGGTCCGTTCGGCATCCGGAGTGATGATGCTTACACAGGTGCCCGTGGTTTCTCCCACCAACGGCGGGTGCGTGAAATCGATGTCCAGTTCGGCAAATTCTTCCACATAATGCAGACCGTACCGGTCATCCCCCACACACGCCGTGAAGGCCGCACGCCCTCCCAATTGAGACACGGCAATGATCGAATTGGCGACGCTCCCGCCGGAGACCAACCGCGGTTCCCGATGATGAAAGGCTTGCAAGAGATGTTGTTGTTCCTCTACCTCGACCAGACGCATCGTCCCTTTTTCAAAGTGCAACGTCGCAAACTCTTCTTCACTCAGCTCGAGCAAGATGTCCACCAGAGCGTTACCCAGACCGATTACATCGTAAACCTTGGTACCTGTCATGGATGATCCATCCAAAGCAATGCTGACTCTAAATTGGTCAGGCAGAACAATCACGTCGATTCCATAAAGGAACAAAGTCTATTATGGTGTATGATGATCCAAAGTTGAGAAAGAGTGGAGGCGGCATCGATCAACTGCTACCAGGGGACACAGGCTGGCGATAGCGACTCAAAGCAAGATCGATCCGACGGAGGACCTCTTCCTTGCCGAGGATCGCCAGGGTTTCATACAGGCCGAACCCCACGGTCACCCCAGTCACCGCCACGCGTGTGGCTGCTACCAGAGCTTTATGAGCCCCCTTTTCTGGGGCAAAATTCCGCAAGGCGGTCTCCAAAGTAGGGGCATCAAACGGCTCAGTCGCAGCGAGTACGGAACGGAACGAACCTAACAATTCAGAGTTGGGATGCAAGCATTTTTCAACGGCGACTGGGTCATAATCCGGATCACGCTTGAGCAAAGGAGCAGCGAATTGCACCAGGTCGGAAAACAGTTTGATCCGCTCTCCCGCTGCTTCCACAATTTGGATAAGCAGGCGCTTCTGATGTTCCGGCAGGGGATCGGTCACCAGGCCAGCTCGCCGCAGATAGGGAAGTCCCCGTTCGACCTTCTCCGGGGCAGGGACACGCTTCATGTACTCCCCTTGGAGCCAGTACAATTTCTTCTCATCGAAATTGGCGGGGGCTTTGGTCACTCGTTCCAGGCTGAAATGCTGCAAGGCCACTTCGAGCGGGATGTATTCGCTGCTGTCATCCAGCGACCAGCCAAGTCGCACCAGATAGTTGATGAGGGCAGCGGGCAGATACCCCAATTCCCGATAGTAGGCAACGGTGGCGATATTCAGGTCATCCCGGCCACGCAGTTCCTCCTCGCTCCAACCACAGGCTTTGAGTCGGGCGATCTCATCCGCCGTCAGAGGAGGAAGTTTGCGCTTACTCATCTTCTCTCCCTTGTAGTTGACCAAGGGGATATGAGCAAATTCCGGTGGCGTTGCTCCTAGTGCCTCGTAAATCAGAATCTGCACGGGTGTGTTGGTGAGATGCTCCTCGGCCCGAATGACATGGGTAATGCGGAAATCGATATCATCCACCACTGTTGCGAAGGCGTACACGGCCCGGCGATGCCCCTGTTCATCCGGGGCACGCAACAGAACGGGATCCCGGATGGTATCCGTACTGACCTCCACGGTACCGCGCACATGATCATGAAAGCGGACGACACGCCCGGGGGGCACTTTCAGCAGTAAAGGGGCAGGACGCTCGTGGTAAAGACGCACATTCTCTGCTGGATCATGATCCCGATGGCTACCTCGGTGGACGTAGGGTTGACGCAGACGTTGAGCCAATTCCCGCCTTCGTTCTTGCTCTTCGGGGGTTGTGTAATCGGGGTAGGCTTTACCTTCTTCCAACAGACGCATTGCGGCAGCCCAATATTTGTCCTGCCGCTGACTTTGAAAATACGGAGCATGAGGCCCAAAACTTGCTCCGCTGCCATCGGGGGTTGGTCCTTCATCCCACGTCAGACCTAACCAGGCGAATCCGTCGAGGATGGGTTGAACCGCCTCCGCTCGATTGCGGGCCATGTCTGTATCATCAATGCGGAGGATGAACTGGCCCCCATGCCGTCGGGCAAACAGCCAATTGAATAAGGCGGTGCGAACACCGCCGATATGCAGATAGCCTGTCGGGCTGGGTGCAAAGCGAGTACGAACGCTCATCATAATAAAGGTCAACTTATAGGATTACTGGTCAACTTACAGGGTACGCAACTTGATGTCCGAAACATCGCCGGGACGTCGGCCCAGGTATGTTTTTATAGGTGATTTTGCAGAAGAAGGTCTAGGTGATCTTACGCCAGAAGAGCCGCCATTGTCAGGAGCCCAGAGGGAAGATCGGTTTAGACAATTCACTGCTGTATTCCGCAGGGCCAGACGCGGTCTAAACACGATATGGGACCGAAGTTCCAGTCACAATCCTGATTGCAATCGAAGTACAGGCCCCTGGTCCCCCCTGGTGGGTCAGCACGCCTGATGTCAAGTTCAAAACAGGGAAACTGTGCTCATGCTCTACGGTTTAATCGAACGGGGCAATGTCCTGCAGTTACCGGCTCACAGATGCCTTCTCAGACATACCTTACGCAAGCGGGTTTATTCACTCCATTGTGCCATTGGGACTGATAAGGGCCGCATCGGGTGCCATCAAGCGTCGCTCATTTTCTTGAGCTGGCGGACGGGCTTCTACCAGAAGCACGATCTGTCCCTCCTGCACAATTTTGTTGTCCTGATTGATCAGTCCACGATACCACACCACTTCACCCCGTCGGCCACGTCCTCGTAACGTCTTTTCGAGAACCCGACTTTTAATACGGATGGTATCCCCGGCAAAAACCGGCAGGAGGAAATTCCAATTGATGACGCGTAAAAGGGCGATAGTTCGCAGCGGGGGGGTCATCACTCCTAAACCACTGCCGATGGAAAACACCGCAAAGCCGTGAGCGATGGGTCGCCGGAACGGTGTGGTCTTGGCGAACTCGTGATCCACATGAATGGGATTGAAGTCGCCGCTAAAACCCGCAAAGTTGACAATATCCGCCTCCGTGATCGTTCGTCCACTGGAAATCCACTCTTGACCGATCTCCAGGTCGTCAAAATACAGATGAATCGAAGAGAATCCCATAAATTCAGATCCTGATCGAGGCGGGGAAACAGAAACATAGGGACCACCAAGGAGCCCTCTAGCACTGTATTGGACTCAGAGCAGAGAAACAAGGTGGGAAACGCGGATTTGGTCGATTGTGGTGGGAATAGCAGACGGTAGATCCGTTACCCTGTACGAGCCCAATCATGTCACCAGCGGCTGGGTGGTTTGCGAGGCAAGGTGCGTCGCCTGGGACGTTGAACAGGACGTTGCCGGAAGACTTGTAACAACTCTGCTTGTTCCCCGCAGGAGAGGGATATCTTCTTGTCGTCCTCTAGGGGGGGCGAAGACCGGGAGCTGGGCGGAATAGCCGATGACGTAGTCCCGGGAGGTTCACGGCTCCAACGCTCCAGGAAAACGTCGCACTCCATCCATCTTACGCCGCGTCGCTGAGCAATACGCTGCACCTGATGATCGCTGGAGACGACCGTAACTGCCTGGCGGTTGCACAAGCTCACGAGCCGTTCTTCGATCCAGTGATCCGCGTGCATTTTATGGGCATAAAAAACATGGAGGCCTTTATAAAGTTGGGGCTTGGAGGCTCGTGGAGCCTCGACAGCGTCAAAGACGACTTCCAGTTGATCCTCCGGGCAATAGCGAGCACGCTGGTCCGTCAGCCAATCCAGAAACTTCTGCCGATGCCGCTGAAATGCGGATGACCGATGCGTCTTGGGAAGTGGAGACCATTGGTGCATCAGGTTGTACCCATCAATAATCCAAAGCATGGGTGCATTCTCCTGGACGCCATCAGGTTGGGAACGGTCTGTTCTGGCTTCATTCCCGTGCGAGCCATTGCTGTTGGAACCTTCGGTCTCTGTCTGTTGTGTTTCCGTAACTGGTTATTCGTTCCCCAGGAAAGACTCTTGTTATCAGTCATTGTACTTTCGCCGGTACAATTTGCCTGATGGTCAGGTAGACATTACGGCCAGCTGCCCCTCCCTCGGGTTGGAGGGCTTTTTTTGGACTCTCAAAGCGAAGCTAACCTCAGGAGAGCGTAAGGACTTATCATGGGAGCAGAATTGGCTATAGCCCTGCGCAAATCCTGGAGTCGGCAGTCAGCGTTGTCGGAAAAGCGGAAGAATACCCCTTATTTCGTCTTCTCTGTCCCAATGCTTTTCACAGAGGCAAAGGGAGGACCCCTCGGAGAAGGTCTGAGAAACGGCACAACCCATTCCCGGGGGCGGAATGGGTCGTGGAATCTATGCTGAACGGCCGGGGCAGGTCGGCCGGCTGGGTAGAGGAGGCCCTATTCCTGCTCATGAGAAGGAGACAGGGACGGCCGGTCCTCATCAGGGTTGGCTTCGACAATCCGGTATTCTTCGTTCAACCAACGTCCCAAGTCAATCATGCGACAACGTTTGGAGCAGAACGGGTAATCCGGATAGTCCTGCCAATTGCCGGGCATAGGAGCGTCACAAATCGGGCACTGCATAGATTTCATCGGCCCCGACCAATTCCGACTTCGAGAATTTCCTGGATTCTCCTTTCCTTGGGGACTTTCCATCTTTTGCTCCTCTGGGGCGTCACCTGGTTTACGGATTCTCAACGGGCTTACCCATTTTTAGTCCCGATCGGAGTTTTGAGAGGTGGTGGCTAAGGGGAAGTGGATTGAGGAGTATCCCCATGTGTTATGGATTGGTCGGTGTTGGAAGGAGAGGTCGATGTTGCCTTCTGCTGCTGATTCATTTCTTGGGGCTGATTTTTGCTCTGGCCTCTCTGGGCTTCTGGCCGCCGGTAATCTGTTTCGTAAAAGCCGCTCCCTTTGAAGATGATGGCCCCACCGGTTCCAAAGAGCCGTATCAGCCGCGGCTGACCGCAACGAGGGCATTCCGTCATGGCCGCTGCGGAAAAAGGCTGCCATTGCTCGAAGTGATGGTCACAGGCGCTACAGGCATATTCGTAAGTGGGCATTGGCAAAACCTCCCTTCCTCACCGTTGAAGGCCGTGCACCCTCGGTTGTTCTCCTACTCTCTCAATGCTCTCCTACTCTGACCCCGAGACGTTTCCCCTGATCAACACCACTGTCTCTGCAAGCCCCAGCGTGGTCCAGAAGTAACAGAGTCACGAAGTAACCGCCGAGGAGCTCTCGGAGTTGGCAGCGTCAGTCGGTGGTGATTGCGGAGCGGTAGCTACGACCACAGCGGTGGGTCGCAATACCCGGTCATGGAGCCGGAAGCCGTGGTGAAGGATTTGCAGCACTTGTCCCGCAGCTACAGTATTACTCGGCTGTTGGGCCACTGCCTGGTGGATATTCGGATCAAACGGGGTACCGGGGGCACAATCGATGCGTGTGACGCCGTGTCGGCGTAGGATGTCGAGAATCTGAGCCGCGGTAGCGCCAACCCCGACCGCCAATGGACCGTTATCACCCGCCGCTTTTGCGGCTTCGATCGCTCGCTCCAGGTTGTCGAAAGCCGTGAGCAGGTCACGCACGAGAGGTTCGACCGCATATTTTTTCTCTTCTTCCAGATTGCGGAGCAGGCGTTTGCGGTAATTCTCCATATCCGCCAGGCGGAGCTTGAAATTGTGCAATTCCGCTTCGACACTGGCCAGCTTCTGCTCTGTGTCCGTAAGCAACTGTCGCAAACGCTCGACCTCACGGACTTCGCTGGTTGTGTCGTTGGAATTGGGAGCCGGAGCAGAATCACTCCGCTCCGTTGCTGGAGTTTCAGGAGTTGGGGTCATCTGATCTTCTACCATTGCTTGGATTCCTCAAGGTCATGTCTGGAAGCAGTAGCACGTGCTATTAGGCACAATGGCATTTCTGAAGTTGGAAGCGCCGGGAACCGTAGTTTCACCCAGTTCGTTACGTTATCTTTCACCCAGTTCATTACGTTGGAGGGTGCTCCCCGGTGATCAGATCCTTTAATTTTCCGAACCATCCTTTGCGGGGTGTCGTTGTGGTGGTCTGGGCGTTTTTGTCTTCCCATTCGGCCAGTCGTCGGAAGAGTTGCTCCTGTTCGGGGGTCAGGTGCGTAGGGGTTTCGACGACCAGAATGACGAGCAAATCACCTTTACGGCGGGGGTTGTCCAGATCGGGCATGCCATGGCCCGGGACGCGTAGGACGGTGTGAGTTTGCGTACCGCGGGGAACCTGTAGGGTGACCTTCTCCCCCGTGAGGGTGGTCAATTCAACAGTCCCCCCTAAGGCAGCCTTGGCGAAGGATATCGGGCACTGGCAGATCAAATTATGTCCGTCCCGTTCGAAGATTTTGTGTTCTTGGACGCGGAGAATCAGGTGCAGGTCGCCCCGGGGAGCTCCCACCATCCCTTCGTGTCCATGGCCGCGCAGAGTCAGACGTGTTCGAGTGTCCACACCGGGGGGGATATGGACGGTAACGGTTTCGTAGGCTTCCACTCGACCTCGTCCCCGACATTCCGGGCAGGCATGAGCGATGGTATAACCCGCCCCCCCACAGGCCCGACACCGCTGAGGCAGGGCGAAGAAACCGCCGCTGATGTATTCCGTTCCGCTCCCCCGGCAGCGACGACAAATAACGGGCTGAGTTCCTGGTCGTGCCCCTGTGCCCCCACACGTACGGCAGTTGGCTTCATACCGCACATTGAGGGTGCGGGAAACCCCTGTAGCGGCTTCCACCAGTTCCAGGTCGAGCACTTCCTCGATGTCAGCCCCGCGGCGTTGCCCTCCTCGTCCCGTTCGTCGTCGTCCACCAAAGAGGCCGCCAATAAGGTCATCGAATACCTCGGATAAATCGATGTGGACGCTCTCTCCCGGTGGCATACCACCATTGGCTAAGCCTTCGTGGCCGTAGCGGTCGTAAATGGCCCGCTTTTCCGGGTCTTTGAGGACCTCATAGGCCTCCGAGACCTCATGATACTTTTCCAGAACCGAATCATCACCAGGGTTCTGGTCGGGATGGTACTTTTTCGCCAAAGCGCGATAGGCTTTGGTTATTTCCGCTTCCGTGGCTGTTCGGGGTACTCCCAGAACTTCGTAATAGCAGCGTTTGGGCATAATCGATCCACCGCGCAGAGGCGTTCTTCAATCGGTGCGGAAAGAACAACAGTCCAAAGAGGCAAGCCGACATTATTGTACGGCCGATCTCTTTGGACTGTGTCAAGGGCAAATGCGAGGGGCAGGGCTGAGGCCGCTCGGTCCGATCACGTTCTGTTGGGAGTTGTAGGGTCCTCCCGCTGAGTAAGGCCCGATTAGGCGATGGCGCCGGCTACGGGAGCCTTCTTCTTGTCGTCCTCCTCCTCGATCTTGGTGATGGCCACTTCGGTGGTCAGCATCAGCCCGGCAATGGAGGCGGCATTTTGCAGAGCGTTGCGGGTCACCCGTAGCGGATCGACGATGCCAGCTTTGAACATATCGACAAACTCGTCGCTGTTGGCATCGTAGCCGATGTTGGGATTCTTCTCCCCCCGGATCCGGACTTCATCGGCAATGACGGCACCGTCCTTGCCACAATTTTCAGCGATCTGCCGCAGCGGTTTGGCTAGGGCACGGGCAACGATTTCCGCTCCGGTTTGCTCGTCACCCTTGAGCTTGGCAGCCAGTTCTTCCACCACGGGAATGCAGCGGAGCAAGGCCACACCACCGCCCGGGACGATCCCTTCAGCGACTGCTGCCCGAGTGGCATGCAGGGCATCTTCGACACGCCCCTTGGTTTGCTTCATCTCGGCTTCCGTGGCAGCCCCGACCTTGATGATGGCCACACCACCGACCAGCTTGGCCAATCGCTCCGAGAACTTCTCCTTGTCATACTCGCTCTCGGTTTGCTCCATCTGCTTGCGGATCATGTCCACGCGAGCCTTGATGGCTTCCTGCCGCTTCTTGTCCACCGACTTGTCGCAGATGATCGTGGTGGACTCCTTGTCCACAACGACGCGGTCTGCGGTACCCAACAGATCCAGGCTGGCATTCTCCAGCTTGATGCCCCGATCTTCACTCAGGAAGACTCCACCCGTCAGGACGGCGATGTCTTCCATCATGGCCTTGCGACGATCGCCAAACCCTGGAGCCTTGACGGCACAGACTTCCAGCAGTCCCTTGAGGCGGTTGACTACAAGCATGGCCAAGGCTTCGCTTTCCACGTCTTCCGCTACGATGAGGAGCGGCCGACGCGTCTGCGCCACCTTCTCCAGGAGGGGTAACAACTCCCGGACGTTGGCCAGCTTCTTTTCATGGAGCAAGATGAAGACATTTTCCTGTTCCCACTTCAGTTCTTGGGTATTGACCGCAAAGTACGGGGAGATGTATCCCTTGTCAAATTGCATGCCTTCGACGAATTCCAAAGTGGTTTCCGCTGTCTTTCCTTCTTCGACAGTGATCACACCATCTTTGCCGACCTTCTCGAAGGCGTCGGCCATCAATTTACCGATCTTGGGATCGTTGTTGGCGGAAATAGCCGCCACTTGTTCCATTTCCTCTTTCTTGGTCAGTTTCCGGGTCAGGTTGTTTTCCAGGTATTCCACAGCCTTGGCGACGGCCTTGTCGATTCCCCGTTTGATACTCATGGGGTTGGCTCCCGCACTGACGCTGCGGAGCCCTTCCTGGTAGATCGCCAAAGCCAGCACAGTGGCAGTAGTGGTGCCGTCACCTGCCACGTCACTGGTCTTCTGGGCTACGGCATTGACTAGCTTGGCCCCCATGTTCTCAAAGGGGTCGGGCAGGTCAATTTCCTTGGAGACGGTGACCCCGTCTTTGGTGACCGCCGGACCGCCAAAGGACTTCTCGATGATGACGTTGCGACCGGTTGGTCCCAGGGTGGACCCCACAGCACGAGCCAGCTTCTCGGCCCCTGCGAGCAGCTTTTTCCGGGCTTCATCGGTATAAAGTAATTGCTTGGCCATATCTTATGATCTCCCGCGTAAAGAATACTCGTGTCCCAAGTGCTCGAAGAACTATTGCCGTCCCGATCGTCCCCTGCTTCGGTTGCTGTCGGGAACTACCAGGGATACCGTTCACTTATCCAGCTTCGCCAGAATGTCGCTCTCGCGAAGGATTTTCAGTTCCTTGCCATCGACCTCGACATCCGAGCCGCTGTATTTGCCGAACAGGACGATGTCACCCACAGCTACATTGAGGGGGAGTCGCTTACCATCATCGGTTTGCCGGCCTGGACCCACAGCAATGACCTTGCCCTGCTGAGGTTTTTGTTTGGCTGTGTCAGGCAAGAGGATGCCACCGGGGGTTTTCTCTTCAGCCTCCAATGGCTCCACAACAATCCGGTCATCCAAAGGACGGAGGGTGATGCTGGAGGATTCTTTCTTGGCCATGGATATTCTCCCGTGAAGATTACATTTGTTCGCGTAACAGAGGTCCGGGTGTCTCCTTCCTTACCTTACGGAGCGATAAGGGTTTTCCTGAGGAATGAGTCTTAGAAGTCGTGATGATGATGTTCATCCTGGCCACCGGGCTTCTTAGGTTCGGGGATGTCCGCGATCATGCACTCGGTGGTCAAGAGCAGGCAGGCGACACTGGCACCGTTTTGCAAGGCACTGCGAGTAACTTTGAGTGGATCGATGATCCCGGCCTTGCGTAGGTCTTCGTACTGTTCGGTGTCGGCGTTGAAGCCGTAGTTCTTATCCTTCTGTTTGATGATGTTGTGGACAACGACGGTGCCGTCGTGACCGGCGTTTTCAGCGATGAGGCGGGCGGGCATGGCCAAAGCTTCGTACAGCACGCTCATGCCCTGAGCTTCTTCGGGATTGTCATGATTTTTCTTGGCCTTTTCCAGCACACGACGGGCGTTGAGCAGAGCCACGCCACCACCCGGGACGATTCCTTCGGCCAGGGCAGCCCGTGTGGCGTGCAAAGCGTCTTCGTAAAGGGCTTTACGCTCCTTCATCGCCGTCTCGGTGGGAGCACCGACTTTGATTACAGCGATGCCACCCGCCAGTTTCGCCAGCCGTTCCTGCAATTTTTCGCGATCGTACTCGCTTTCGGTTTTCTCGATCTCTTTGCGGATCTGCTCGGCTCGGCCTTCGATTGCCGTGGGATCGCCTTTACCCTCCGTGATCGTGGTATTTTCGGCATCGATCCGGACTTTCTTGGCTCGACCCAGGTAGTCCACCACTGTGGGTACCGGCCCTTTGGGTGTCTGCTTGACGCTTTCTAATTGGATGCCCAAGTCCTTGAAGATCGCCTTGCCTCCGGTGAGGATGGCAATATCCTCCAACATCGCCTTGCGGCGGTCTCCGTAGCCGGGAGCCTTAACTGCGCAGACACGCAGCACTCCCTTGAGCTTGTTGTACACCAAGGTAGCCAGGGCCTCGCCTTCCACGTCTTCCGCTATGATCAGCAGCGGGTCTTTTTGCTTCGCGGCCCATTCCAAAAGCGGGATCAGTGACTTCACGTTGGAAATCTTGTCCTCGTAAATGAGGATGTAAGGATTTTCAAACTCACAGACGACTTCTTCCTGATTGGTGACGAAGTGGGGGGAGAGGTAACCCCGGTCGAACTGCATGCCTTGGACAACGTTCACGGTGGTCTCAGCCGCTTTACCTTCCTCGATGGTGACGACACCGTCTTTGGCCCCGACCTTCTTGAGGGCTTCCGCCAGTTTCTGACCAATTTCTTTGTCGTTATTGGCAGCGATGGTGGCTACTTCGGTAAGGGCCTTGGTGTCCTTAGGGTCGATCGGCTCGGCGAGCTTCTGCAGCTCCTCGACAACCAAGCCGACACCCTTCTGGATGCCGCGGACCAAGGCCATTGGATCATGACCGGCCGCCACGGCTTTCAGCCCTTCCCGGAAAATGAATTCGGCCAGTACAGTGGCAGTGGTGGTGCCGTCACCTGCATCGTCGCTGGTCTTACTAGCTGCCTCTTTGACCAGTTGCGCGCCCATGTTCTCGAAGGGGTCCATCAGGTCGATCGCTTCCGCTACGGTCACCCCGTCTTTGGTGACATTGGGAGCGCCCCAACCTTTGTCGATGACCGCATTTCGACCCCGGGGTCCCAACGTGCAACGCACAGCTCGTGCTAACTTGCTCGCCCCGCTGAGCAGTTTCTGGCGAGCATCATCGGCATAAGTCAATTGTTTCGAGGCCATGGGTTGTGTTCCCTGATCGAGACGTTCGATGCCTTCGTTCAACAGTTCCGTGGACTATGTCCCATGCATCGGTTGCATGATGCAATTCCTGTGCCTCTTATTCATTCATTTGTTAATCCCTGCCGCCTATGAGGTTACGAATAATCAAGCTTCATGTTCCTAGGGGGGTGGTGCCATTCTGGCAGCATGGTCTGGTTGAACCACCGCCGATTCTGGCAGCTCTGGCTGGAGGTCTCTCTTGGGTTCCTTCTGTGCCGACCAGCCGATGGTCTTGTCTAACAGGCTGGCTGTCCGACTGCTCGTCACGGTGGTCCTCTTTTTTGCAATCATGGTGATCGCTCTATCTATGTCTGAAGCGGGTGCAGGAGGAGGATTCAGGATGACGACGTGGTGAGAGGGGATTCAGCGAGGACGTGGTGAAGGTAAGGCCGGGAAAATTACTGCGGCATTTTCGCCTCCGGGGCAGGAAATTTCGGTTTCTAGTACAGGATCAAAATCGCCCCCCTTGAATCTGGAGGCGTCGCTTCCGATGCTAAACCGCGAGTCTGCGTGCTGCGAGAGATTTTATCGAAACCCAGGGCTATAGGGTGGTTTGTCGAACTCTGAGGAATCGTTCCCATGGCAGAACGTGGCAGGTTGGGCATTGTCGTGGGGGGAGGGCCAGCTCCCGGTATCAACGGCGTAATCAGTTCCGTGACGATAGAGGCGATCAACCAAGGGTTGGAGGTGATCGGCATACGGGACGGATTCAAACATCTGGTCCAAGGGGACCTTTCCCAGGTTCGTACCTTGACCATTCCCGATGTCGCACCGTTTTACCAGAAGGGAGGAAGTCTGCTAGGTACCAGTCGAACCAACCCGACTAAAGATCCCCAACAGATGGCTAACGTCATTGAAGGTTTGAGACGATTGGGGATTCGATATCTGGTGACTATCGGCGGGGACGATACGGCGTTTAGCGGCAGCCAGGTGTATCAGCATGCCCAGGGGGAAATTCGGGTCGCCCATGTGCCCAAAACGATCGATAACGACCTGCCGTTACCCCCGGGTATTCCTACCTTTGGTTTCGAGACAGCCCGGCATTACGGGGCTCAACTGGCCCGCAACCTCCACGAGGATGCCAAAACCACCAACCGCTGGTATATCGTGGTCAGCATGGGGCGGGCTGCGGGACATCTGGCCTTGGGCATCGGCAAAGCTTCCGCCGCCACCGTCACCATCATTGCCGAGGAGTTCCAGAACCGTCCTGTGACACTCGAATTGATCTGTGATATCATCATCGGTTCCATGATCAAGCGCAAAGCTCAGGGGAAAGGGTATGGTCTGGCGGTCCTGGCCGAAGGATTGATGGAAAGCATCGGTGAGGAGCGGCTCAAGGAAATTTTGAGCCAGAATCCGGGCAAATTTGGAAATATCGAAGTCGATGCCTTCGGACACTTACGCTTAGGAGAGATCGAATTCGGCCGATTGGTCCGCACCTTCCTGGCCGAACGGCTCAAAGCCTTGGGCTTGAAATTCGACATGATCGATAAAGATCTCGGCTACGAATTGCGTTGTGCCGACCCGATCCCCTTCGATGCCGAGTACACCCGCAATCTCGGTTACGGAGCGGTCAAGTTCCTGCTGTCTCCACAGGCGGAACGGACAGGGGTGGTCATCACCTTCGTGGGGGGTAGCATGGTTCCTCGCCCGTTTGAAGAGATGATTGACCCTGCGACTAAAAAGATGCGGCCGCGACTGGTGGATATCCACAGCGAAACCTATGAAGTGGCTCGCCGGTACATGATCCGTTTGGAAAGAAGCGACTTCGACGATCCGGCTCGCCTGGAACGCCTTGCCGCCATCGTCAAAATGACCCCGGACCAATTCCGGGAGCGTTTCGGTTACCTGGTGAGCTGAAAACTTGGTGATCGGAACAAGCTCTCTTGGAAGAGTTTCCCAAAAAAGTTGGTGTAAATCATCGAAGGTAGCATGATCAGATCGGGGAATAATCCATTTTTCCCCTCGACTTCTTTCAGTTCAGCCTCATCATGTTTTCAAGGTTCAACACAACGGCACTGGGATTCGCAAGACGCTGTCCGAGCGTGCGAAGGGAGCCACGTTCCCGATTGCCTTTTGGATTAAGCTCCTGGTCAATGCCGGCTATTTCGGGGAATAGTTCTCGCTGGATTCCATCTTACCTATAGCATTCCTTCCTAACTCGGGGGGATCAGATTGTGATAGGACGTTGGTCAACGCATCCTATGTAAGTGTTCTCTACAGCCGCTTTGTTTTTATAGGAAGCTAATGACCTGTTTCTATGGGAAGCCGATTATGAATGAATCTGTATATTATGGTTTATTGGCGGATGTTGTGGTGACGATACATCTTGCTTACGTGGCCTATGTCATTGTCGGGCAGATACTGATTGTAATCGCTGCACCGTTCCGCTGGCAGTGGGCCCGCAATCCCTGGTTTCGCTTGACCCATTTGCTAGCCATTGCCATCGTGGCTTACGAGGCTATTATGGGCATCCGCTGTCCACTTACTGTCTGGGAGGAGCAACTCCGAGAACTGGCAGGTCAGCCGTTCGATAGCGGTCAGACCTTTCTCGGCCGCCTCTTTCATGATCTCCTTTTCTACGAAGGTCTCCCGGAGATCTTCTTTACTACACTCTATATTTCCATGTTCTTGATAGTCCTGCAAGGGATCATTATGTATCCACCACGCATGTTTCGTTTCAGAAGAATGGCTCAGACTACCTCTCCATCGGTGAGCAAAATACCGTCGCAACCGTGAAATTCTGGGTGAACTCAGGCAAACTTGTACCCCGGCTTGCCGCGAAAGGTGGAGCAGGAAACGAAAGGCCGTTCTTTATTCTTTTGAAGGAGATGCGAGACATTTCCTCATATTCCCTTACGGGTGGTTTTGAGTCCTTCAGGGAGTTGATTCAGTCTGCGAAAGGGAAATGGTGGTCATCACAAGTCCCAATGGGGTGGTAAAACGTACCCCCTAAACTAAGGCTTCTGTTGGCGGAATTACCCCCTGAGGCACCGTGGTGATCCTTGATGGTCAGGCAAAGACTGCCATCGCATTGTAATAATCAGGCGATGTGGATTGATTCGGGACAACAGTGAATGCGTCCCGTGAGGAAGGATTGGCACAGCGGGGGTCGGAGGGGGACATGACAACAGGGGAAGCCGCAGGACGATCCCAAGAGCCTGACCGTGAGGCTGTGAGAGGAGAGCCTAGAGGGGGGCGGAGGAGAGTTGCTCGAAGACGGCAAAGATCAAGTCGCTGACCTGATTCAGACGAAGGAAGTAATAGCTTCCGGTCATATGTCCTAGTGGAAGCGGCAGAGAAGACGTTGTTACCCCCTCAGCGAGGGCCAGGAATGAGCCGGCTCTACCAAGCGATGACGGGAACGGATGCTGTTGCTCCTGCTCCAGCCGCCTCCATGACGCCGGACGATGGGGTATGGGAAAACAGTCCGGAAGAGGTACCTTACATAGAAATTGGTGGTCCGGAAGGGCCCGTCGGTTCGGTAATCGCATCAGCAGACCGCGGAGGTGCAGACTGTACTATTTCGGGAGCAGCTGAGACGCCCCTGTCGCGATCCACTTCGGCTTCCCACACCCGTCCCTATCCACGTCTGGCAGAGGCATCACAGCCGGTGTATCTGTCGGTACGGTTTCACGATTTCCCCGCTATCCGCAGGGGCAGCTGCTCGTCAACGACAGAGCCGGATTCTTCCCTGATCGTGTTTCATCAGCCGCAACATCCCATCAGTTTCGAGTATAAAGAAGTCTGGCAGGCCATTACGCAGCAATGCCAGGCTGGTATCCACCGTTTGTTGTACTTTGTGGCTGCGACCGGAGAAGCAGGCACCACAACTGTCGTGTTGAATCTGGCGGTCCAAGCGGCCCGTCAGCGGGGGCAGGTGCTTGTAGTGGATGCTCACCTGGAGCGCCCCGCCGCCGCCGGTCGATTGGGTCTATCGTCTTCTCCCGGCTTGACCGAGGTCCTCTTGGATCAATGCCCCTTGACACTTGCCGTGCAACCGACGGGTGTGGAGCATTTGCACTTCCTCAGCGGCGGAACCTCTTCCGTATCACAGGAACAGGTAGGGCGATCGTTGCCATTGGTGTTGTCTCAGCTACGGCAGTGGTACGACTGGGTGCTTGTGGATGCTGGGGTATGGGGTGAGATGCCTCAGCGGGATGCGGCTTGTGTCGTGGCAGATGCTGTCTATGTGGTGGCCCGCGATACCGATGTCGTGGGAGCTAGGGTTTCCCAACTGCGTGTTCAGCTGCGGCATCTGGGGGTACACGCCCGTGGAGCTGTGGCTACTCGTCTAGCTTGAACATCCGCCGCGGATCCCCTTTTCCCAAAAGTCCCTGGTAACATTTTCCTGTCCGCTTCAGTTTCGTGGTGGATCGCAGATTCACTCGTTCATCGCGGATCATGCGGGGTTCCCTAGTGCACAATAACTTTTTCCATAAGTTGCTGGAGCATCCTTACCCTTGGAGCCGTTCTCGGACCAGTCGAGCGAGAATTTGCGGGTCTTTCTGCTGAAGGATGTGAGCAATCCGCGCCTCAGGGACTTCCAAGGCGCGGAGATGAGCGGCCGCATCATCCCAGAGTCGATCCCGCTTTTTCCCCTCCGCCAGATACAATTCGCTGACCAGCTCCGTCAGCCGTTGCCAGGCGATCTGACCGCGATGACGGTAATACCGTTTGATGATACGTTGTTGGTAGGGTGTGTAGTCTTCCAGGCTCATCGCTGACTCTCCTGCGGTACGCCCCGCGGTTGCGGTTTGGTGGCACAAGATTCATACGACTGATTGTAATCCTTGTGAAGGCTCAAAAGCCAGTGAGCGGCCATCTCCGGTACTGGATTATAGCGACAACGTGGTAAATGATCGATCGGGATTCGCTGGGATCGATTGCGATTCTCCAGGACAACGCTTAGTTGATCCCTGGAGTGTTGCCGGTGCATTACGGTGAACTCGGATTGGGGATCGGGGATGAGCGGGAGGGGGTAGCAAGGTTCGGGTTGGTGGCAAGATCAGTGATATCATGGGGGGGCGTCTGAGCCAATCGTATGGCATCCCGTTCACAGAAGCGCCAAAAGACACCCGGATGGATCAAGAATTGACAAAAGGTTGCTGTTACGATGCCGCCGAGAATAACAGTGGCTACCGGGTAGAGGATTTCGCGTCCCGGTTGTTGTCCCCCGAGGACTAGTGGCAGAAGGGCAAAACTAGCTGTCAGGGCAGTCATCAAAACAGGTGTGAGACGTTCAAGTGTGCCGCGCAGGATCATCTGCTCGCTGAAGCTTTCCCCTTCATGACGCATGAGATGAATGTAGTGATTCATGAGGAGGATGCTGTTGCGGATGGCGATCCCTCCGAGGGAAATAAATCCGACGAGGCTGGCTACATTAACGGTCTGGCCGGTTATGACCAACGCCAGCACGCCGCCTACGAAGGCAGTAGGAACAGCATTGAGGATTTGCAAGACGATCCGCAGAGAGGGGAAAGGTAGCAGCAGAAGCAGAAAGATGCCCAAGGCAACCACAGCAGCCAGGATGATCACGGTGCGTGTGGCGCGTTGCTGACTGGCAAATTGCCCCCCATATTCGATGAAATACCCCTCGGGGAAATGGACACGGGCTGCGACCGCATGTTGAATATCCTGGACCACACTGGCCAGGTCTCGCCCCTGAGCATTGCAGCGGACGATCAGCCGTCGGCGCAGATTGTCCCGCTTGATCTGGTTAGCACCGACGTCGCCGCCGGTGGGTGGAGTCACGTCCGCTATCTGTTCCAGATGCACATGACCGCCGTTGGGTAACTCCAGGTGCAGATGACGGAGGTTGGCTACATCCATGCGGTATGGTTCATCCAGCCGGAGAACCAGATCGAAGCGTCGTTGTCCTTCGATGACCTGAGAAACTACAGAGCCGCGGAGGGCCGTTTGCAGGAAGTGCCCCACATACTCCCGGCTCAAGCCGTAATGGGCGAGCACATCGGGCTTGAGCCTGATATGAATTTCATCAACCAGGCCGATCCTTTCGATAACCAGGGAACTGACGCCGGGGACTGTTGCAGCAGCGGACCGGACCTCGTGAGCCAAACGTTCCAGAATATTCAGATCGTCACCGTAAATCTTGATCGCAATCTGGGCCGTGCTTCCTGAAATCAGGTGACTGATGAGGTGGGCCAGGGGCTGTTCGACCTCCACATCGACGCCAGCCAACTCCTCCAGGACCGCCGAGCGGAGCAGGTGCAGGATTTCACTGCGGCTTTTGCCACACTCTGGGTTAATGGTGACGAAAAATTCACTTTCATTGGGTGGGTCCGCATGTTCATCCAGTTCGGAGCGTCCCGTCCGACGGGCGTAGGTCAGGATTTCTCCATGAGGGTTATCTGGGGTAACTTGGAAGCGGCGGAGAAGTTGGTCCACCACGGCAGCGACCTGATTGGAGGCTTGCAGGGAACTGCCAGAGGGCAGCAGCACGTTGATTTGCACTGTTCCTTCGTCGAATGCCGGGAGAAAATCAGCGCCCAGAGTAGTCAACCGCCAGGCACAGTAGCCGACTAAAAGCCAGGTCAGCGCAAGTAAAAGATAAGTATAGCGCATACTGCAACGGATCAGCCCACGGGCGACAACCTTGAGCAATCGCACCAGCAGACTCTCTCGCTCCCGGTGGAGGATCCGAGCCCGGGACAACAGGTAGTATGACAACACGGGTGTGAGTGTCAGGGAGACGAGCAAGGAAGCCAGGATCGAGGTGATATAAGCGATCGCCAAGGGCGTAAAGAGGCGTCCCTCGATGCCGGACAATGCAAAGAGGGGTAGAAATACCATTATGACCACGAGGGTACCGAACACGATCGTCGAGCGAATTTCCACACTGGCTTCATAGATGACCCGTAAAGGGGACCGTGGTTGGGGAGATTGGGCATTCTGCCGCAGTCGGCGGAAGATATTTTCCACATCGACGACCGAGTCATCAACGAGCTCACCGATGGCCACCGAGATACCGCCCAGCGTCATAATGTTGATGGATAACGGAGTGCCGGTGAGCTGACCGATCAGGCGGAAGACGATAGCCGTGATCGCCAGAGACAGGGGAATGGCAGTCAGGGAAATAAAGGTCGTGCGGACATTGAGCAGAAAGACGAACAGAACGACCAGGACCAGCACAGCCCCGATGACGAGAGCCTCACCGACGTTGTAAACACCCCGATCGATGAAGTCCCGTTGCTGATAGAGATTGCGCTCGATGATGACGTCAAGGGGAAGCGAGGATTCGATCTGATCCAGCGCCTCTTGGACAGCGGAGGTCACCTGACGGGTGTCGGCTTGAGGTTGCTTGATAATGTTGATAAGTACGCCTGCGTGTCCGTTGATGCTGGCGTCACCACGGGGTAGCTGCGGAGCTTCGGTGACACGTGCCACTTGCTCCAACAGGATCGGCCGATGCGGATGCTGCCGAATGGGGATCTTCTTGAGGTCCGCCAGAACTTGTTCCCTCTGGGGGCCCAACCGACCCAAAACTCGGATCGAGCGCTCCACATCCCGTAATGTGGATAGTCCACCGCTCGTATTGATATTGTTTTGCTGCAGAGCCAGTTCGACGTCGTGCAAGGTCACATCGAATTCATGCAGGGCGAAAGGATCAACCACAACGTGATACTGTTTACGGCCACCGCCCACGGTGAGCACCTGAGCCACACCGGGAACCTTGAGTAGTCTGGGACGTACCACCCAGTCTGCCAGGGTGCGTAGCTCCATGCGCTGCTTTTGCTCATGTGGGAACAGAACCCAATAAGGTTTACCTTGGAGGATGAGCAAGAGGGGGCGGTTACCTTCTGGATCGGAGGGGTGCCAGTGGGCAGCATCGTAATGGACCGGCGTCCAACGGGCAGGAGCTCGGCGGTCGGTAACTTGCCAGACGGCTAGACGGGGTGGACGCTCCGAATGAGCCGGCGGAGACGCATCAGTTGCGGGTGCCAACTCTGGGGGAAGCTGCTCAACCACGTAGGGAGTGTTGGGGATGGGGGCGAGAATGCCACCTTGGGGACCCCGGTGCGGCCGCAATCCCGCCAGCATGATCTGGCCCAGCAAGGCGCCTGGTGGAGCCATATAAGGGCGAACATCCGAGGGTAAATCCGCCAACGCTGTGGCCAGACGCTCTTGAACGACTTGACGGGCATATCGCTGTTCTACTCCCCAGTCGAACTCCACCACTACGGAGGAAAACCCTGGTGCCGACTGGGAACGCACATCAGTGACTCCGCTCGCCCCGATCACGGCCGATTCGATCGGAAAGGTGACCAGGGTTTCGACTTCTTCCGCTGCCAGACCTGGGCATTCAGTCAATAGAGTGACCCGCGGACGATCCAGTTCGGGAAACACATCGATGGGCATGGTGCTGGCGAGATAACCGCCGTAGAACAGAACGACCAGCGCCGTAATGACAATCAATGGCCGGTAACGCAGCGCAAACAGAATCACCACATTGAGCATCGGCATAACTCCCCGAAAATTGCGGTGGACACCTCCCCGGCAGGGTAGAGCACACCCCATGGACCGGCCGATGGTTGCAGAAACTCGTGGACACGGCTATCAATGATCATGCTCTTCCTGGGAGATGTCGGCCTGGGCTGCTTTGAGCGCACGGTTGAGAGCAGCGGCCTGATTCAACACCACCAGCTCCGCTTGCGTTATGCTGCGGTCATTGGCAATGACGGCTTCCCGTCGATCCTCGTACAACACCCGTACGGTCTTGCGGATGAACAGATCGCCAGCCTGAATGAAGACGTACGCTTCCGGTCCTTCCCGCACTACGGCTTCTACCGGTACCACGAAGGGATCCAGAGGAGTGATACCATCGGGGCCATAGGTGATGAGCTTCTCCACGGGTACCCGCAAGCGGACCCGTTGTCCCGGGCGGAAACGCCAGGCCAGGTAGGTTTTTCCATTCCGTTGCAAGGACCGGGCCTGGTTGGGTAAAGACAGATAAAACGGAAGCGTGCGGTTTTGTGGATCCAAATGACTGCCTAAATGGTGGATGGTCAGGGGTTCCAAGGGGGGCCAGTCCCCCGGTTCCTCGTCTACAAATTCGGCCTGGATCGGCCAGTGGTTCTCCGCCGCTTCTGTCAGCGCCTTGGCTTCGCTTGCAAAGGCCCAACCTTCGATAAACAACCAGCGGTGATCGGCCAACGTGCAAAGATGAGCGCCAGCCGTCACCTGATCCCCCCGACGGACCTTCAACTCTTTGACCAGGTAGAGCGTCTGAGCTGTGGGAACATCGGAGTGCATCGGTACGGTGATCACCAGGGTGGTTTCCACGGAGCCTTTCTCGACCCGTTCAATCTGGTCCGGTTGCAATCCGTAGAGCTGTAACTGCCGGCGTAGGGAATGAACAAGGTGCGTCAAACGTTCTACCTGACTGTTCTGACGCACCAGTTCTGCGGAGGCTACACTACCTCCCTCTACCAGTCGGGCGATTCGGTCTCGTTCCACTTGCGCCAGAGCCAGTTCTTTGACCGTTTTGGCCAGATCCATCTGGGTGGCCTGGAGGAACTCGCTGACCAGTTCGATGCGAAACAGAGGCTGACCGGGACGCACTGCCTCCCCAGGCCGGATGGCAATTTCCGTAATCATTCCCCCCACCCGCGTATGGATGGCCAGATCTGTTTCGCCCGGTCGATCGACCACCGCACCGGGCATCAGCAGGGTTCGCCAGTAGGGGCGAGGAGTCAAGGTCGCCGACCGCAGTCCCAGATTCTGTTGAGCCTGCGGAGATAGTTTGATCCGATCCGCAGGTGGGTGTTCGGTTTCTTCTGAACCTTCTTCCGGGATCGGAGACGAGGGGGAGGGAAATACATACGGCCACCAATACGCGTGCGTCTGATAGGCTGCTACCAGAGCACCCAGGATGCACACCCCGCCTATACCGCGCATGAGCCAACGCCCGAGGTACATGAAAATCGCTCCACCTTATGCTGTGCCGTCCAGTAACTCATCCACTGAAGACGCTTTTCCCGACACGGTCTGACCCAAAAACTGGGGGAGCAGACAATCTCGGGCCTGGGTTTCAGTTGCGGAATTGGCACAGGGTCAGATGCAGCGAAACCGACGGGAGAAGTAGAGGTGGTGGATGAAGATCCAACCAAAACGCAACAGAGCCAGGGTCCAGGAGCAATGTGGTCGAGATGATCTGAGGGATCAACACCAAGGCAGTGTCGTCAGGCGCTTCAACAGGTGGAGGTAGAACGCCCGGCGCCATTAGGGGTCGGGGGCGAACGAGGTGGCAATCCGGATCATGTTCGACGAGCGGCTGAAGGCCCTCGATCAGAACAGAGAAGTCCGCAGTAACAGGTGTTAGTCGGGAAGGGGTGCTCCGCTGTGTTTCCCAAGGTGATAGATCATGCAGATGCAAGCTAGCCCCGCACGTGCAGATGCGTACCGGAATCGCCCCCGCTATCGTGATCGTGAGGGCCAGCCAGCGCAGCATCATAACCAAGGACACAGGCATCAGTACGAAAAGCCCAGGAATGACCCAGGCTCTGCTTTTACTTAGGGGGTTACTTCAGCACTTCTACTGCAATTATGATAAGTTCTGTCGGTGACGTCAACGCAACCCCAGGAGTTTTTGGGAAAACCCCCGGGAATTGAGCAAGAAAAGAGCTTCCCAGTTGAGCATCACAAGCCAAAAGCTATGATGTTGAGGAGCGGCGTGCTCGGATGCTGTTTCCGCTTTCAACCCGCCTTGGCGATCCTTTCGCACACACCTATCAAGGAGTATCCCATGGCTCGTCTTACTCGTCGTCGATTTGTGCAGACTACTGCGAGTGTGTTGGCTGTACCGTATGTGTGGCGTCTTCATGGTTACGCTGCTCCCAGTGAGACCGTTCTTCATGCCAGCTTTGGTGCAGGTGGCATGGCCGCTTCAGACATCAATGCCTTGACGGCTTCCAAGCATCTCCGATTGGTGGCTGTGGCCGAAGTGGATGAATCCCGCCTGGGCAATCTCCAGGAGCGGTTCCCTCACTGCACCGTGTATAAGGATTACCGCCAGCTTCTGGACAAGGAAAAAAATCTGGATTCGGTCAACGTCTCCACTCCCGATCATATGCATGCTCCCATCGCCTTGCGGGCTATGCTACGCGGCTTGCACGTGTATTGTCAAAAGCCGCTCACCCATACCATTCAGGAAGCCCGCTGGATGCATCAGTTGGCTACCGAAAAGAAACTTATCACCCAAATGGGCATTCAGATTCATAGCCACCCTATTCACAAACAAGTAGTGCGAATGATCCACGAGGGGGTGATCGGAAGGGTGAAACAGGTGTACTCCTGGAGCGGGAAACAGTGGGGCGATGTGCAGCCGCGTCCCAAACGTCGGGATACACCTCCTCCTGGATTTGATTGGGACTTGTGGCTGGGAGTTGCTGCGGAAAGACCATTCATTGGGAATGGCTACTATCACCCGGGCAATTGGCGCAAACGTCTCGACTTCGGTACCGGTACGTTTGGCGACATGGGATGCCACATTCTCGATCCGGTTTTCGGCGCTCTCGGCGTCAAAGCTCCCGTGTCTGTTCGCTCGGTCCTTCCCGGTCCGAATGAGTACAACTGGCCTTTGGACGTAGAAGTGCATTATCGCTTTCCCGGCACGCCATACACCACGGATCCGGTGACCCTCGTCTGGTACAATGGAAATGCCCGACCCCCTCAGGAAGTGCAAAAGCTCATCGGCAAACCGCTTCATGATCAAGGTTCTATCTATGTAGGAGAACAGGGGATTCTGTACTCTCCTTATATTGCTCCACCTCAATTGCTACCCACCGACAGGTTTCGTGATTACAAGTGGCCCGATGTCAAGGGGGACAACCACTATCTTCAGTATGTCGAAGCGATCCGCGGTCATGGTCAAACTTCCACACCTTTCTCTTACTCCGGCCCGTTGACGGAGATGGTTCTGCTCGGTTGTCTGGCTACCCGATTTCCCAAAGTCGAGCTGCATTGGGACAGCGCGGCCTTGCGTTTCACGAACCATGAACCCGCCAATGCCTTCGTACACAAAAGCTATCGGCGCGGTTTCGAGGTGCCCGGATTATAATCGCTTGGGACACGCCGAGATTCGAACCTTTAAATTCAGCGTACCCGGGGGCTACGGTTGATTAGGTGGACCCATCATTTCTCATGATTTTTTCCTTGCGTTGGCTTGAGGGTGGGTGAGAAGATGCACATACCGGTGGGTGGTTCTCATCTTACGGAGAGAACTCCAAGGGGGGTCAACCCAGTGGGGTACGTTGTGGCCGGCGGTGCAGCCCAAAAGCCGGGACATAAGAGTACCCTGGGGGCTGATCGGTGTTGCGAGAGATATTTGTTCCGAAACAGGAGGATGATGTATGCGAACGATTCTGCTCCTCGTAGGGACATTGTGGGTAGCTCCCGCATGGGCTGCCGAAAATGGACTCAGCAGAGGAACTCCACCGTTACAATCGATCACGGCGTTGGCCTTCGGTCCAGATGGGTTGCTATTTCTTGGTGATCCACAAAGTGGCATTGTGGTGGCTTTAGCCACAGGTGACAACAAGCCAGCAGGCAGTCAAGCTGTGAACATCGAGCAACTCGACGCCAAGATCGCCGGGTTGTTGGGAGTTGGTGAAAAGGAAGTACGTATCCATGACCTGAAGGTTAATCCGGCCTCCGGAAACATTTACGTGGCGGTGACCCGTGGTGCCGGCGTCGGTCAGCCTGCTCTCATCCGTGTCAAGCGTACCGGAGAAGTGGAAGCCGTTCCGCTCAAAGATGTGGATTATGCCAGTGTCAAGCTACCGAATCCCGGGAAGACCCAGCGGGAGCCATTGGGGGCGATCACCTGTATGGCATTCGTGGGCGGTCGCTTGTTCGTAGCAGGTTTATCCAGCGAAGAGTTCGCCAGCACCTTACGGGTCATTCCCTATCCCTTCCAGAAGGCGGATCAGGGAACGGTCATTGAAATCTATCACGGTTCCCACGGTCGTTTGGAAACCAATGCTCCCATCCGCACCTTTACTCCCTACCGCATTGGCGAGGAGGAGTACATCATCGCCTCGTACACCTGCACCCCGCTTGTGAAAATTCCGGTCAAGGAGCTGAAACCAGGGGCCAAGGTTCGGGGAGTGACTATTGCCGAGTTGGGAAATCGGAATCAACCCCTGGATATGATCGCTTACACCAAAGACGGTCGGGAATTCATCTTGACCGCCAATACAGCGCGAGGTGTACTCAAGATTCCTACCGAGGAATTCGCCACCGCCAAGCCGATCACCAGCCGTGTGGCCGACACCGCCGGGGTTCGCTTCGAGAAAGTAGAAGCCCTGCAAAACGTCGTTCAGTTGGACAAACTGGATGAGAGCCGGGCCGTGATCCTGGTCCGCAGCGGAAGCGGGTTCGATCTCAAAACGATACCCCTGCCGTAAGGACAAAAGCGTGCCATGGTGAAAGAGAAGAGATGGGGGCCAGTGGAGTACTGCCTGGTACTCCTGGCCCCTACCGTGGCTCTCCGGAAACACATCCAGACTATATCCGGGTATTGACCCAAATCCCTGGAGGTGGAAGACGATCTTCCGCAGCTCCCCAAAGGATGCACTATACCCTCCGTTTATTTCGCATCGAGATGAGGCAATGATCCAACGGTTGATAGGGGCGGTCTGTGCTTTCGTGTCAGGTGCCTTCCTGTTTCAGGAAGCGCTCCTACATCCGAGATGGGCCGATCGGGTGCAGACCGGTGCCTTAGGGTTCGCGTCAGCAGCAGAAGAGACAAAACGGCCAGAAATTGTGCTGGTGTCTGTTCCTGCTTCTGCGTCAGTGTCGGAGAAAGTCTGGGTGATCGAGGCTCGGCATCTCCCCGTCGAGTGGCTCCAACGCTGGAAGCGTCACCCTCCTACGCCGGAACAATGGCGGGTGTTGTTTCCTGTGCGCGTAGCGGGAGGGGCCGTCGATCGACCTGCTCTGGCGGGCAGCTACTCTTTGACCCCGGATGGTGTACGCTTCGAGCCGCTTTATCCTCTGGCCGCCGGTCATGAGTATCAGGCCCAATTGCGTTTGTCCGCGGATCGTGAGCCGGAAGTGCAAGCTCGGTTGAAGCTGCCAGCACCTGATCCAGGACCACAGGTCCGTGTGCTGGCTGTCTATCCCTCGGCTGCTGTGTTACCGGAAAACACCCTTCGCTTTTATATTCACTTCTCCGGTGAGATGTCCCGAGGGGATGTTTATCGTCACTTCCGCCTGTTGCGTGAGGATGGCAGCGAAGTGCCTCATCCGTTCCTGGAATTGGATGAGGAGCTGTGGTCCCAGGATGGCCATCGGCTGACCCTTCTCTTTCATCCTGGACGAGTCAAGAGAGGACTTGTCCCCCGTGAAGAGGAAGGGCCGATCCTGGAGGCGGGTCAGCGCTACACCTTGCTCATTCGTAACGACTGGCGGGATACCTATGGTCGTCCGCTGGCTGCGGAGTATCGCAAAACCTTCATGGCTGGTCCTGCCGAGGAATCACCCGTAGATCCCCAACAGTGGAAGCTCCAGGTGCCGCAGGCGACAAGTCAGCAGCCCTTGCTGGTTCGTTTACCACGCCCCCTGGATCGGGCGTTGCTCGAACGGCTGGTATGGATCGAAACTGCCGAAGGCCAGCGTCTGGACCTGACTCCTATGGTGGGCGGCGGAGAACGCCTCCTCACTTTCACACCACTCGAGCCTTGGCGAGCCGGAGATTACTGTCTGGTGATCGATACACGCCTGGAGGACGTCTGCGGGAATCGAGTGGGGAGACCCTTTGAGGTCGATCTCTTTGGCCCGATTACCCGCGAAATTCGCATCGAAACGGTGACCATACCTTTCCAGATACCAACGCTATGAGGGTAGTGTCGTCTCGCCAAGAGGTTGTTCAACGAGAACTACTACTTGTCCCGCACTCTCTGAGAAAGTTTCAACAGGTCAGAGAAGGCGAAGAAGATGGAGGCTGCGCTGCAGCCGGTGCATTCGCGGCAGATGAATTGGGTGTAGCCAGATTTTCTTGGGGTGGAGATGTCCAGGAAATCCGACGGTTTTGCGTGATGTTGCGGCGATCGTGCGACAAATCTACTGGCTCTGAGCCGAAATTCGGTAGCGATTGTTGTTGGTCAGGGACTTCGGACAAGTTGCTGAAATTCAAACAATCCAGGTACACCCCATCATCCTCGTGGCCTGCTTACAAAGCAGTCCAGAAATTGAATTGCAGACTACGGAGATTCCATGATCCAGAAAAGGCAGTAGAGTGGTATTTTGTTTATGGAGGGTGGGGACATGACCATCGATCTTGAATTTGTACGTCAGTTTGCCGGTGGGGAAGAAAACTTTCGTAAAGGCGAAGAATTGACCGGCGATGATCGGTGGAAAAGATATGGACAATTGGAGGAGTTGATCTGGGGTGAGTTGAAGGGGAGTGGTAACGAACCCTACCAGGTCAGTTTTTCGATTGCGCAATTGAAAGGCAAGTGTACATGCTCATCTCGCCAGCGACCGTGTAAGCATATTGTGGCCCTTTTGCTGCGTTACGTGAATCAGGCTCAACCCATCAAAGCGGATCCAGCGCCGCCGTGGTTGCAGACTCTCCTCAAGCAACAGCAGAAAGTTGTGGAGAAAGCGAAACAGTCAGCGGTTCCAGCGTCTTCCACTTCCTCGGCCTCTCCGGAAGGCGAAGCCCCTTCTTCAGGACTGGCCAAGGTGGACAAACGCCAACAAGAGCGGCAGGGATTGGCCAATACCGGTATTGCCTTGTTAGAGCGCTGGCTGGAAGACGGTTTGCGCCAAGGCTTGCTCTCCATGAGTCAACGTGACGAGTCGTTCTGGGCTGATCTGATCAAGCGTTTAATCGACTGCCAGCTCGGTGGACTGGCGAACATGGTACACGACATTGCAACGGATTGCTCGGGTCAGATCCGTTTCGCGGTATGGTTGGGTAAGCTGGCCCGCCTCCACTTGTTGATACGAGCCTATCGGCAACTCCATCGCCTCACCCCACAGCAGCAAGAAGGAGTTTGGAGTTACCTCGGCAGAATCTATCGTAAGGAGGAGGTGGTTCAACGGGGAGCGATTCGCTCGGGGTTGTGGCAGTGGATCGGGACAAGTCAAAGTGTCAACACAAGGACCGGTGTCACCACGCGACGTTACTGGTTATTGGGATCGGATGGTCGTATTGCAACTCATGACGAACATTTTCACCGATTCCAATCACAACAATCCGATCCCTGGCAACCCTTGGCGAACCAAGCTTTCGAGGCGCACTATGTGGATTATCCTGCGTTATATCCCACACGGGTATTGCTGCTGTATCGTCAAATCCGCTCAGGTTCCTGGGAACCTGCTGGTTACGCCGGAATATCTGAACTGCTTCAAGCGTATGCCTCGGCACTGAAACAGGATCCTTGGTTGCGTCAATTTCCCGCTGTTTGCCGGAACTGTACCGTTTATGTTTTAGATGATCAGTACCTGAAACTTAGAGATCAATACGATTACAAAGTTATAATAATCAGACCATCGGAAAATTTCGGTTCCGAGTGGGTTAAGAAAGTCAACGAAACAGGTTGTATCTTTGGTTGGTGGAAAGGCTGGTATTTTTACCCTTGCAGCTACTGGAACGGTCAAAATTGGGATGGCATGTTAGATCCTTCTGAAGAGGATGCAAATGTCCCCCAACCTGTGCCCCCGTGGAAGAAGATGGAGGTTTTCGTCGAGAAAGCGATGAACGGCACTCCGGACGGCTTGAATTTATTGCGGCAGGCAGCCCGGGTGGTCCTGTGCGAGTTGGGCGGTTACCAGCCGCAGCGAGGGCATCAGCAGTAATGTCGGGTCGTGCGGATAGGTGGAACTGTTTGAGCACTGTTGGAGTGGGAACATGGGGTTCCGCTAGGGTTGCTTCCATACCGTCGAGGAAAGAAGATCTGGCAAAACAAAGGGGGGAACACAGTGTGTACGCGAGGGAGGGGGATAGCGATCGTGACGCGTGAGGAGCAGCGTGCGAGGCACTAACAGGATAACACCCCTCTTCCGAGATGTTGAGAAATACACGGGGAAAACATGGGACTGTTTTGAAGGCAGACCCGTAGATCGGAGGTATTTTTCGTGTACTTTCGTTTTTGGTGCGTTTGGAGATGCCGTTATTGTGGTGCAAGTACAATCCGAGACCTTGCATACAGGAGAATGAGCCATGAAGGAAAACAAGAAACAAACAGCAACGAAGTTGCTCCGGGAGCATGCAGAGCAGGCATTTGCCAAGGAACTGGCGGCGTTAGCCAAGGCAGACGACCGACCGCGGCCACCGAATTGGAGACTCTCACCCTGGGCAGTTGTGACGTATCTGATGGGAGGGAAACTCGACAATGGTACGGTGATAACGCCCAAGTATATCGGTTCGCGGCGGCTGATCGAAACAGCGGTGGCAACATTGGCGACCGACCGGGCGCTATTGCTGTTGGGTGTGCCCGGAACGGCGAAAAGTTGGGTATCGGAGCATCTAGCGGCAGCGATCTGCGGCGATTCGACACTGCTCATTCAGGGCACAGCCGGAACCCTTGAAGAGACTCTGCGGTACAGTTGGAACTATGCTCGATTGCTGGCCGAAGGGCCCAGTGAACAGGCGCTGGTTCCCAGCCCGATTTTCCGGGCGATGCGCGAGGGCAAGATTGCCCGGGTGGAAGAATTGACGCGTATTGGAGCTGAGGTCCAGGATACTTTGATCACCATATTGTCCGAAAAGACGTTGCCGGTGCCAGAGTTGAATATCGAGGTGCAAGCCGTCAAAGGATTCAACCTGATCGCCACGGCCAATGATCGTGACCGAGGTGTGAACGAATTATCATCAGCTTTGCGACGTCGTTTCAACACGGTGGTACTACCGCTGCCGGCGAGCCTGGATGAGGAAGTGGAGATCGTGCGGCAGCGTTCCGAATCAATGGGCAAGGCCTTGGAGATACCGGCTGAACCGGCACCGCTGCAGGAAATCCGTCGGATTGTCACCATCTTTCGGGAATTGCGATCGGGTTCGACCCTGGATGGCAAAACCAAGTTGAAAGTTCCCAGCAGCACCCTTTCGACGGCGGAAGCAATCGCCGTGGTGACCAACGGTCAGGCCTTGGCAGCATATTTTGGCAATCGCAAGATGGGAGCAGTGGAGGCCGCCGCAGGCTTGCATGGTGCGGTGATCCGCGATCCCGCTCAGGATCGGGTCATCTGGCAGGAGTATCTCGAAACGGTGGTCAAAGGTCGCAAGGAGTGGAACGATCTTTACCAGGCGAGCAAGGAACTTCTTGACTAAGGCTTGTGGTAGGGATGGATCATGCTGACGATCATCGGCATCCGCCATCACGGTCCCGCATCGGCCCGTTGCGTTGAGCAGACCTTGGGTCGATTCAAACCAGACTGTGTGCTCCTTGAAGGCCCACCAGAAGCCGAAGAGCAGCTATGCTGGGTCGGTCATCGGCAGTTGCAACCGCCAGTGGCTCTGCTGGTTTATGCTCCAGAACGTCCCGATCAGGCGATCTTCTATCCGCTGGCCGAATTTTCCCCCGAATGGCAAGCATTATTGTACGCCAGCAAAAACAAAATTCCCGTTCACTTCATCGACCTTCCAGGTCGGTATCAAATGAAAATCGAGGAGGAGGAAGAACAACTCGAGGCGATTGCCCCAGAATCCCCGATCCCGGAGGAGATGGAGGAGATCACCCCTGAAACGGCTGCGGGAGGCATAGGCGAGGCAGCCGAGCAGCTGGAACCTGAGGCGGTACACCGGACAGAGGCTGACGAAAGCCAGAGCCAGGATGATCAGGCGGATGACTGGTCGAACATTTCGGCGGATCCCTTCCGGCTGTTGGCTCACGTGGCAGGTTATGAGGACCCAGAACGCTGGTGGGACTGTCTGATCGAGCATCGTCGCTCCATTGAGGAGTTGCCCGAAGCGGTGCTGGAGTTGATGACCGCGTTGCGGCAGGAGGTGGAGCGCGAGCAACCGCCGGACCGACTGACTCTGGTGCGGGAAGCAGCGATGCGACAGCGGATCCGCGAGGCCCGCCGCCAGGGATATGAGCGGATGGTGGTCGTGTGCGGAGCCTGGCATGCCCCCGCTTTGGTGGAGGGTCAGAAAACGGAAGAGGAAGACCGCCGGTTGCTCGAGGAATGGATTCAGGGAGCCACGCATCCCAAGGAAGTGGTGGTCACCTGGGTGCCGTGGTCTTATCGGCGTTTAGCTAGTGAGTCTGGGTACCGGGCGGGGGTGGCTAGCCCTGCCTGGTACGAATACCTCTGGCGGCAGAAGGGCCGGCAGGTGGTGGCTAGTTGGATGGCTCGTGCCGCTCGTCTGCTGCGGGCGGAAGGGATGGACATTAGCACGGCCCATGCGATCGAAGCGACCCGGTTGGCCGAAACACTGGCGGTGCTCCGGGAACGCAGCTTGCCAGACCTGCATGATATGGAAGAAGCGATGCAGGCGGTCTATTGCCATCGAGACTCCGCTCCGTTGCAATGGATTCGTCAGCGTCTCATCATCGGCGAGCGTCGCGGTCAGATTCCTGATGAGCTGAAACTGACTCCTCTCTACGACGACATTGTTCAAACCTGCAAACGCCTCAAGCTCGATCATACGACTCTACGACCGCTGCGTAGCAAAAAAACGGACGAACCGTTGGACCTCGACTTGCGACAACCTTTGGACCGTCAACGGAGCGTTTTTTTCCATCGCCTGCGTCTGCTGGATTTGCCATTGCGACCCTCCGAATGGTCTGGTGCTCAGGGGACCTTCCACGAGTTGTGGGATATCAAGTGGGGGCCGGAAACTGTTATCGATCTGGTTGACCGCAGTGTGTATGGAAATGTGGTCGCCGAAGCGGCAAGTCGATGGGTCTTGCAAAAAGTAGAGACAGCCGATTTACAGCAACTGGGGCGATGGATCACCTCGTTATTGCATGCCGAGCTACCCGCTGTCTTGACCAGGGTATTGCTACTGGCTCAGGAGAAAGCAGCCCATTCCACGGATATCAATGAACTGATGGCCGGTTGGCCGGCCTTTGCTAAGGAATATCGCTACGGTGGTGTCCGACGCAGTGATCAGGAAATGTTGCGTTGGATCGTGGAACAGATTTTCGTGCGGATTTGCTTATATCTGCCCCAGCTCCGCAGTCCTCTCAAAGAGGAGGCTGTCCACGAACTGTCAGGCCTGATTATGGGTGTGCATGAAATGGTAACGGTGTTGAACGAGGAACAGCAACAGCACTGGTGGCTGCTGCTGCAACAACTAATGGATAGCGCTGGTCACGGTCGATTGCAGGGCCAATTCACTCGCTGGCTTTACGATGGGCAGAAATGCGATGACATTCTGGTGAAGTTTCACCGTATCCTCTCTCCAGGTACGCCGCCCTCCGATTGCATCGCCTGGCTGGAAGGCTTCTTCGGGGCCTACAGACGTGCAAGTGACGATGGGGATGGTGTGAACGATGTGGACTTGCTCATTCATGTTCCGGCTCTGCTCCGGGTTCTGGATACCTGGTTGCTGGAGCTACCAGAGGAGCGTTTTATCGAACAGCTCCCGCTGTTACGGCGCATCTTCGGTCGATCCCATCAGGCGACTCGGGAGCATATTTTGCGGGCATTGTGCATGGAGCCAGATGCGGGTCAGCAAGTAGTTGGCGAAACATGGGATCAACAACGTGCGGCTTTAGCGGCGACCTGGGCGGACCTGCTGGACCAGTGGGAACGGGAGGCGACACCATGAGCGAGGAATCTTCGGCTAATCGGGAGGAAGCCAGTGCCTCTGCCAGCGAATCTCCGGAAATAACATTGCAGCAGGAACGGTTGCGTCGTTGGCGTCTTGTGCTGGGAGATACCGAGAACGAGCAGCTCGAGAAATTGGTGGGCTTGTCTGGGCGTGACCAGGAATTAGACAGGATCGTAGCCCTTTTGTATGGTCCACAACCAAGGGAACGTAAAAAAGACGGGACTGCCGGTTCTCAACGTTCCGGCAGTTTGGCCCCTACGGCGAAGGTCTTGCATCACTGGCTGGGAGACGTAAGACGTTACTTTCCCAAGGACGTGGTCGCGGTCGTCCAGAAAGATGCCTGCGAGAAATTCGGCGTTAAAGCTTTGTTGCACGATCCGGAAATCCTGGAAAGTCTGCAGCCCGATATTGGTTTGGTGGCCACATTGCTCTCGATGAAGGAGTTGATTCCGGAACAGACCAAGGCGACGGCACGACAACTGGTGGCCCGCCTGGTGAAAGAATTGATGGAACGGCTGGCGAATGCCACGAGACAGGCGATCCTGGGTAGCCTGGATCGCACCCGCTGGACGCGACGACCTCCAGTCAACGCCATCGATTGGAATCGTACCATCCGGCTGAATTTGAAAAACTACCAGCCCGAATATCGGACCGTCATTCCGGAAGTCGTCGTTGGCTTTCCTCGAAAACAACGTCACGCGAAGCTCAAACATATTGTGCTCTGTGTGGACCAAAGTGGCTCAATGGCCGAGTCGGTGGTCTATGCCGGCATTCTCGCTTCCGTACTAGCTTCTTTACCCGCCGTGCAAACTTCGCTGATCCTGTTCGATACATCGGTGGTCGACATGACCGGTCAGCTGCATGATCCGGTCGAGTTGCTCTTCGGAGTACAACTGGGGGGAGGTACGGATATCGCTAAGGCACTAGCTTACGCCCAAAGTCTGATTCACCGTTCCGAACAAACCATTCTGGTTCTCATTAGCGACCTGTATGAAGGCGGGTCCGTCCAGTTATGTCAACAGCGGGTGTTGGAACTGATCTCAGCGGGGGTGCAGTTCATTACCCTGTTGGCTCTCGACGATTCAGGACAACCCCAGTATGACCACTCTTTGGCTCGCTTCATGGCACAACAGGGCATACCGTGTTTTGCGTGTACACCGCGGCTATTTCCGGACATGATGGCAGCGGCCATTCAACAGCAAGATCTGACTAGTTGGGCCACCCAGCACGGATTGGCCACCGTAGTGAGCACGCAATCCGGCAAAGGTTGACGCACTACCACATTCGTCAGGTTGGGCGTTGATAAGACTCCAAGTCGTCATTCTTAGCTGAAGAAAACGCTGCCGCCATCATCGCTATTGGACATTATAACAGATGCAGCATTTGAAGCTTATTAGCTGAGAGGGTTCTTTTGGCGTGCTCGCCCGCTTGGGGTGGTCGAGTGTGCCCGTCTGCGCCGCACAGGAGGAGCGACCGACCCTGCCCGCTGCCAAAAACAAAAAAGAAGATCATATCTACGTTTGGTATCAGAAAACGGTAACACGCCGGGGTGGGCGAATGCCCCGACGTGTTCCGCTCCCTTCCCTCCTCTTTCAGGAGGTCGCACTGTGACTCATGAAGGAAATCAATCGTCGGTTTCACGGCTACCGACGACACAGAGAGCGGTCGGTTTGCCTTCAAAGGGGAAGGTGGCGACCACTTCCAAGGTTTTCAGTGACAGGACCGCTATTGTTTTGTCGGCGGGGTTGGTGAAAAAGCCGTACTGCCGTTCACTGTCGAAAGCCAGGTCGTGATGGCCGAAGTGCCCTTCCACCGCACTCCCACCGACCGTGATGGTTTTGATCAATTTGGCGTCGTCCAACCGGCCATTGCGGTCGGGGTCCAGATCGATGACATGGAGCACTTCCTGGATGTTATCCACCGGTTTGACCTTGTCGCAGAAGACGAAGGCGTAGAGTGGCCCATAAGCGGTGTCGGCGAGAATCGGGGTAACAGGTTGTGTGCCAGCAGGAACGGGTAGAGGAACGAACCAGGGTTGGGGTTGGTCGGCTTTGGCATCGAGGATGGCTAAAGCAGCCTGATCGGCTTTCCCCGTGGTGAAAAGCACATAATGTTTGTGGGTGGTGAAGGCACCAGTGCGGCGTGGTTTCTCCTGCTCCTGGCCGAGGTCGATGTGATGAACTTGGGGCTTGTGGTCCTTCCCATCCACTTTCAAGTCGGCGTGGACCCAACAGATGCCAGCAGCGGGTGCGAAAAAGACTTTGCCGGCACAGGTGGTTGCTCCGTGGATGCCACCGTGGGGTAGGTGGAAGGAGTAAGCCGGTTCGCACACAGACTGGTCACGAATGGGGGTGACATCGACCCGTCCCTTATTGGGTCCTCCGCCGTCAATCCAGCAGGAATAACCGACTTTGTCGTCGACGACCGCCAGCGTGATGTGGTTACCGCCGCCGACGATGAAGCGGGGGTTATCCTTGCGGATGGTGCCGTCTTTGGCTTTTTCGTAGCGGGCCGGGTCGATGCGGGTGTAGCCGTTGCGTCGATCGTTGGCCAGGAAAAACTTGTTGTTGTAAACGTAGAGGTGAGCGGGATTGCCTTGTTGGTCATCCAACCGCTGATCCCACACTTCTGGAGTGCGGCGAAAGTTCCAGTGCCCGTGGTCGCCGTGATCGATGTAACGTACCCCTGTATCTACCAGGACCCACCCGCTTTGGAATGTGCCGTCGGCATCGTCGCGGACCCCGACCAGAAGCAGATGATCGATCACGTCCATCTGCACCAGTTTTTGCCGCTTGGCATCCAGCTGAGGAAAGCCAGTGACGGAGGACCAGGCGTCGCAGGACCATTGGTTGGTCTTGTCATCATAGCGGACGGTCGCCCACCGCAGGGTACAGTTATCCAAGTCCTGAATGAATAGACGGGCGAAGGGCCGCGGTTTGTCTCTATTTGTATTTGTTTTTACTGCGTCTGCAGGGGTTGTCGGGTGGGATACTGGCTCACCGCTGTTGCAACCCACAAGCAGAAAGCTGGCTACCCAGCAAGCGATCGTACTAAAGGTCAAGCGTCGCATTCCGTGGTCCTCCTTGGTTGTTGGTGGTAGGTTGATCTCCGGGGATCGCTGCTTTCTCGGTTTTGCGGGTTCCCTGGCAAAACCTGTCTCCCAGGGGGATTTCCGCTTTACGAGCACTGGAGAAACGTCTGTCTCCTGAGGGATTTTCTGTGTTGGCCTACGGGTGCAAACAGTGCGAATGCCTTAGGGAGCTGTGGGTTGTCCGGGGCGGCCGACGGCGATCAGTTCCGTGCCGGTCCGGATGAGAAATCCACCATCCACGGCAGCCACACCATAGACGATGTCTCCGACGGTGGCATAGCGGATGGCTTGCATTTCTTGTGAGGACACCGGCGGGCCACCGGCAGGTCCTTTGCCGGGAGGAGGCGGGGGAGGCATCTTTTTTTCTGCTTCCTTTCGGGCTTGCGCCAGACGTTCCGCGTATTCCTGGGGTGTCCAAAGCCGGTTCACTGCCAACTTTTCGAACTCGGGACCGCTTTTGAGGACGATGGTGATCCCTTTTTTGCCGAAAAAGTAGAGGCGGTCACCGGCTGCTACCGGTGTGGCCCAGACTTCATCTTCCAGACGTTCGGCATACCGCTGGGCACCGGTGCGGGCATCCACGCAGTAGACCATCCCCTCCCGTGTCAGGAAATAGACGTGCCCTTGGTGAATGACTGGGCTGGCGAAAGCACTGACCGCCTTGCTCCCGGGCCAAACCTGGCTGAGGCTCCACTGACCGTCTTTATTTTGCAGGCGGAGCAGACAATTGGAGCGGGCCGAAGCGGCAGCATCCGGCTTGAGCCGATTGATACCGGCACCCAACACGATCCACTCACCCACGGCGGTGGGAGAGGGGATATTCAAACCGGTCAAGCCGGTCAGGCGGGCCAATTCTCTTCCCGTCTCTGCATCATAGGCGATTACGCTTTCATTAGAGGCGGCCACAATCACCACCTTTCCGTTCGCCTGGGTGACAACCGGCGAGGTCCAGGAAGTCGTGGTGTTGCGGTCGGTCTTCCAGCGGGTATTGCCGGTTGCTTTGTCGATGGCAATCAAGTACGACGGACCTTGGTGATCGACCAGCACAAACAACATGTCTCCGAACTGGACAGGAGAACTGGCCAGCTCGTGGTTACTTTGGATGGGACCGTAGTCCTTACTGAAGGAGCGTTGCCAGCGGAGTGTGCCATCGTGACCAAGAGCGATCAGGTCTCCACTTTCAAAGAAGCAATACACGCCCTTTTCATCGACAACCGGTGTGGCAGCAGCCCGGCTCATCATCGGATTGTTCCGTCCTTTTTGGGTGGCGGAGAATTCTTTTTGCCATGCGATTCGACCAGTTGGCAAGTGGA